>FUFK010060767.1_pt1 | contig 40579 bp, 42 predicted proteins | sample 1021851 | NCBI WGS metagenome assembly FUFK01 (sample SAMEA51879418, study PRJEB19060) | metagenome
CTATATGAGGGCCGCACGCTCCAAGGCGCTCGCCCCAAACTGGCCGACTTTTGCTCCGCCACAATGGCCGATTTTTACTCCGCCGTTGACAAAAGAAGTTGCCCAAATAGGAACCAAGGCCCGCGAAGTAGCTTTTGAAGATGAAGACGGTCGGACCGAAAACCAGCATGAAAATCAGCAAGCAGGCCGCGAGGATCACGTTGATCTTGCTGAGCAGCTGGATTCCGCGGGTCAGACCGGTCATGGCCGAGATCGTATAGAGCGTGACCAGCCCTGCGATGACCAGCGCCTGAGTGGCGAAACTGTCGGGGATGCCGAAAAGCGTGTTCAGACCATAGCTGACCTGTAGCCCCAAGAAACCGATCGGTCCCACGGTACCCGCGACCACGGCGATGATGCAGGAGGCATCGGCGGCCAAGCCAATCGGTCCCTTGATCGCGCGCTCTCCGAACAGCGGGTAGAGCAGCGTGCGCGGGGCCAGCGGCAGGCCCTTTTCATAGTGGTAATGCATCAGCATGACCGTGGTCAGCGCGCCAAGGATCGCCCAAGCGAGGAACCCCCAATGCATAAAGCTCTGCGCCAGCGCAGGCGCGACGGCTTCGGGGGTTCCGGCCTCGGCCCCGAAGAGCGGTGGGGATGACAGGAAATGCGCCATTGGCTCGCCCGCGGCCCAGAACACACCGCCCCCTGCGAGCAGGGTACACATGATCATCGAGCCCCATTGGAAGGTCGAGAATTCGGGCCGCGCCAGCCCGCCCATCACCGCGCGGCTGCCCGGCAGGACGATCAGCACCAAGCCGATCAGGAAAGTCGCCAGAAGCAAAATCTGCCAATACAAACCGAAGTACTTGGCCGAAAAGGCAAAGCTACTATCGACGATGGTCGAGAGCATTTCGAGGTCGAACAGCGCTAGTAGACAGAAGGCGGCGATGAAGCCCCCGGAAATGGCGAAAAGTGGTTTGTTGATATGTCCGGCACTTGGCATCTGCGCCTCCGGGCTTTGTGTTTGGTCCGTCATCCCATCCTCCCTGAAGGAAATTCGTCGTTATGCGTCGGGCCTGCGGGTCATTCCGCTGCCCGTTGGGCCTGCGTCTTGCGCGCAGTGCCAAAACTGTCGTCAAAGAAGCGTAGCCAGTTCTCTCCCATGATCCCGGCCACCTCCTCTGCGTTGAACCCTACGGTGCGCAGACCGGCCTCGATGTTCCCAAAATCACGATTGTCTCGGAACCAGTCGGGCATGTCCGGGAAGCCCGGTGTCGCCGCCGATCCTTCGCCGTAGTCCATCCGCTTGGTCCAGCGACCCATGCGCATCCAGTCGACCACGCTGTCGGGGTGGTCTTGGCAGAGGTCCGACCCGATCCCGAGACTGCGGCTGCCGAACTTTTCGGCGCTGCGCGCGACCATTTCGCAGAAGCTTTCGAGGGTGCAGGCGCTCTTGTCTTTCAGGTGATGCGGATAGAGCGAGAAGCCGATCATGCCGCCGCTTTCGGTCAGCGCCGAGATCACTTCGTCCGACTTATTACGCCGCGCCGGTGCCCAGCTTGCCGGGTTGGCGTGGGTAATCGCGATGGGTCGGCTCGAGTGCTCGATCGCCTCCAAGGTGGAGCGGTCCGCCGAATGGCTCATGTCGACCACGAGGCCCACGCGGTTCATCTCTTCGATCACTTCACGGCCCATACGGGTAAGGCCCGGATCTTCGGTCTCGTAACAGCCCGTCGCCAGCAGGGACTGGTTGTTATAGCTCAACTGCATGAAGCGCGCGCCGAGGGTGTGCACGATCTCGACAAGGCCGATGTCATCTTCGATGGGGCTTGGGTTCTGAAAGCCAAAGAAGATCGCCGTGCGCCCCGTCTCCCGAGCAAGCCGCACGTCATCCCCGGTGCGGCCTTGAAAGATCAGGTCCGGAAACTGCTCGAACCAGCGGTTCCAGGCTTCGATGTTCAGCACCGTCTCGCGGAAATTCTCGTGATAGGCGATGGTCACATGCACCGCATCCACGCCGCCCTCGCGCATCTGGCGAAAAATCTTCTCCGACCAATTGGCATATTGCAGACAGTCGATGCGAAAGGTCACGCCAGTTCCTCCGGCGTGCCAGCGGCGATATAGGCGGTCTTGACCGTGGTGTAGAATTCGGCGGCATAGGAGCCCTGCTCACGCGGGCCGTAAGACGAATTCCCCCGCCCGCCAAAGGGCACATGGTAGTCGGTGCCAGCGGTGGGCAGGTTCACCATGACGCAGCCGGTACGGGCGTTGCGGCGGAAATGCGTGGCCCGCGCGATGGAGCGGGTTACGATGCCCGAGGTCAGGCCAAACTGGGTGTCATTCACCACCTCCAGCGCTTCGGCATAGCTGCCGACCTTGATGACGCAGGCGATGGGGGCGAACATCTCTTCGCGGTTGATCCGCATGTCATTGGTCGTGCCGGTAAAGACTGCGGGGGACATGTAGTAGCCCTTGGTCGTCATGCTCAGCCGCTCACCGCCGCAGGCCAGCACTGCGCCTTCGGATTTGCCAAGTTCGATATAGTCAAGGTTGGCGTTCAGCTGCTCTTCGCTGACCACCGGGCCGATCTGCGTGCCCTCGGCGAGTGCGGGGCCGACCTTCATGGCCTTGGCCCCTGCCACCAGCTTCTCGACGAAAGCGTCATGCACCGCCTCATGCACGACCAAGCGCGAAGAGGCCGTGCACTTTTGCCCCGACCCGCCAAAGGCACCGCCAAGCGCAAGGCTCACGGCGAGGTCGAGATCGGCGTCATCCATGACGGCCAGCGCGTTTTTCGAGCCCATTTCCATCTGAATCTTGGTGAAATTCTGCACGGCGGCGGCGGCGATGCCGCGCCCCACAGGCACCGAACCGGTGAAGGAAATTGCGTCCAGCGCAGGGCTTTCCACCAGCTTCTGCCCAATCTCGCGCCCTGCGCCCATGACGAGGTTAAAAAGCCCAGCCGGGATGTCTTGACGGCTGATGATCTCGGTCAGCGCCACGGCCGAAGCGGGCGTTACATTTGCAGGTTTCCACACCACCGCGTTGCCATAGGCCAGCGCCGGGGCGATTTTCCAACTGGCGGTCGCCGTAGGGAAGTTCCATGGGCTGATGACAGCCACCACGCCCACGGGCTCGCGGCGCACGTCAATCTCGACACCCGCGCGGACGCTGTCTGCCGTGTCTCCGATCTGCCGGAGGCATTCGGCGGCGTAATAGGTGAAGAACTGCCCGGCGCGGTAGACTTCGCCCTTGCCCTCGGCCAGTGGTTTGCCCTCTTCACGCGACAGAAGTTCACCCAGTTCGGGGGCCCGGCGCATCATTTCGGTACCAATGGCCATCAGCACATCATGGCGCTTCTCGGGGCCATAGCCTGCCCAGATCGCCTGCGCCTTGCGTGCTGCACTCAGCGCGTCATCAAGCTGCGCGAGGCTGGCCTGTGCGTAGCGGCCAACAACCTCAGACACGTCGGACGGATTGCGGTTCTCGATCTCGCCGCTGCACGCGACCCATGTGCCTGCGATGTAATTGCGGTTGAGGTCTGTCATGACGTTCATGCGATATCTCCTGTCTGGCCGGGGTGTCCCGGATGCTTGGCGACAGTAAGCCTGAACGCGACCTTTCAATCAAATTCGATTAAATTGAATTTACTACAGCAAAATTGAAGTTACTGACCTGGTCGTTCAGCTTCGAGCGCTGCCAAGAACGCCTGAGCGGCGGGCGGCAGAAGGCGGCGGGGTTGCGAAACGAGGTAGAGATGACGCTGTGCGTTGCTCTGCGCGAGCGGCAGGAACACCAATCTCGGATCGTCTTCAGGCACTGCACGGCGCGGCAGCAGGGTAAGGCCAACCCCACCGCGCACCAACGCCAGCAATGACGCGGTATTGGGCACCGACATCGCGGCTGCATCGAGAATGGGGTCAAACTCTACATCCTCGATAAGATGGCATAGCCCATGTGTAATGAAATCACGCTCGACGAGATCAGTCCAAGCGACCGGCTCCCCGCGCAGCGCTAGCGGTTCTTCCGGTGCGCAGACCACCCCGAAAGGATCAGCGAAGAGAAGTTTGCGGTCAAAGTTCGGCCCGCCCGCCACGCTGCCCAGCCCGATGTCAGCACGCTCGGCCTCCATTTCACGCTGCACGGCGGCGCTGTCCATGTCGCGCATGTCGATCCGAACCTTCGGATGGTCGCGACGAAACCGCCGTATCACCGCTGGCAGTACCACAGTCGCGACCGAGGGCGTCACCGCCAACCGCACCTGCCCCTCCTCTGCGCGGGATAGCCCTTCAATGGCCGAAACCGTGCGCCCGAAGTGGTCGATCTCGCGCCGTGCCTCGCTATAGATCATCTCTCCCAAAGGTGTCAGCCGCGCTTTCCGGGCGGTCTCGAACAGCGCCGCGCCGACATGTTCCTCAAATTGTTTGAGCATCATCGATACTGCCGAAGGGGTCCGCGCCAGTTGCTGTGCGGCATCGTTCAGGCTGCCGTGCTCTACGACCGCGCAAAAGCAGCGCAGCATTTCGATCTTAATGGCCAAGTTCAGAGTTCCTGAAGTAGATTTCAGATAATGAACTTTGCCTGAATATGCCTGCCCTGTCTACATGGCCGCAGATAGTTGCAAGGAACACCCCATGACAGACAGCCTCAGAAAAATCGGCGGCTCGGCCCGCTTTTCCGCGATTTCCATTCACAACGGCCAAGTGCATCTCGCCGGTCAAGTGTCGCAGTTGAAAGACGGTGATATCGCGGCCCAATCCCGCGATGTGTTTGCCAAGGTCGATGATCTTCTCGATCAGGCGGGCACCACCCGCGAGAACCTCATCTCGGTGCAGATCTGGCTGGCAAATATGGACGATTACGCCGGGATGAACGCGGTCTGGGATGAATGGGTCGCGCCCATTACGCCCCCCACCCGTGTCTGCGTCGAAGCGCGCATGGCGCAGCCGCATTATCTGATCGAAGTGCTGGCCATAGCGGCGGAAGGGTAAGCGCTTAGCGAACTTGGCCACTTCTGTGCTCTGCAGGAGAGGCTGCCAATTTAAGCATCTTGGTTCCGAGACATCTGATGAATAGCGAAAGCCGGCATGTTTCAGTGCGCCGGTTTCGGCTTTTGGGCCGTGCTTAGGCTGCTGGCCAATGCCTCTGCGATCAAGGGCAGTCCGCCCTCCGGCCGATCCAATGGCCAAAGCCCTCACCATCACCATCAAACAAACGTTAAACCAGGCAAATCCGCCCCCAAACCACGACCTCAATGAGCGATACATATCATTATTGACATAATGAAAGATTACTTTCATTCTTTCCGTAATGAGAATTTCGGAGGCCCCGTTGCACACCTCAATCAGAGCTCAACTAGAAGGTGTCTTCGAAGAAGGGACCAAAGCAGACCGCCTTTTGGCCCGCTACATGCTGGATTCTTGGGGAGGCTTGCCTTTTGAAACCGCCGCAAGCATCGCGCGGTCGGTAAAGGTGAGCGAAGCCACCGTCGGGCGGTTCTGCCGTTCCATCGGCTATGATAGCTTTCGCGACCTGAAGGATCACCTCAAGCACGATATGGGTGACGACCCTTGGTTGATGTCTGAACGGCTTCAAGAAATGCGTAAGGGTGGCAATGTAGACAGTGCTCAGCTCAATCACGGCCTGCAGCTTGAGATCGCGGCACTCGTCGGCATCTACGAATTGGCAGGCAGTGCCGAATGGCACCAAGAAGCGGAACGCTTGGCGAAGACCGCGCATGTCTTCGTCGCCGGTTTTCAGACGGAACGCGGCCTTGCTCAGTATTTCGCCAACCAGATGCAATATATCCGCGACGGGGTTACGTTGCTTGACCTCGCAGGCGGGAACTTTGCCGAAGTCCTGCTGACCGACCGCCCTGCCCACCTCGTGATTTTCGAGGCGCGGCGCTATTCGGTCTTGGCCAAAAGCCTCGCCGAAGAGGCCCGCGCGGCGGGGGTGACGGTCACACTTATTACAGATGTCTTTTGTGACTGGGGCCATGAGGTGGCGGATCTGGTGTTCGCGGTGCCCACGCAGTTCAACCAATTCTGGGATTCGACAGCCCAGATGGCGAGCCTGTCCAACCTGCTGATCCACAGCGTCTTTCTACAGCTTGGGTCCGAGGTAGAGGGCAGGCTTAACCGGATTGCCGATCTCTATGGTCGCTTTACCGGCCATGTCGACCGCCCTGCGCGACAGGGCGCCAAACGGAAAAACGACACAGAAAAACCCAACAGGAGTGAACACGATGACACCTAAACTCAAACTGGCCACGGCGCTTTCGACGCTGGCCTTTGCCACCAGCCTTTCTACCGGCGCCTTTGCCGAGACTTTGCGCTTGGGCACGGAAGGCGCCTACCCTCCGTTCAACTACATTGAAGCGGACGGCAAGATCGCCGGTTTCGATGTCGAGATCGGTCAGGAACTTTGCAAGCGGATCAGCGAGGAATGCGAAGTCGTCGCACAGGATTGGGATGGGATCATTCCGGGTCTGTTGGCGAACAAATACGACTTCATCATCGCGTCGATGTTCATCACTGAAGAGCGTAAGAAGCAGGTGGATTTCACCGACCCTTACTACCTCGCCGCGATGACCAATGTCGTGCCAAAAGGGTCTGACATCACTGAATTTACCAATGAAGCCCTTGCCGATAAGGTCATCGGCGCACAGTCCGGCACCACGCAGGCCGACTATATCGAGGCGACTTACCCCGATGCGGATGTGCGGCTTTATCCAACGCAGGATGAGGTCAATCTCGACATGGCCAGCGGACGGATCGACATGCAGGTGGGTGACATGCTGCCGATGCTGGACTGGACGACCAAGACCGAAGACGGCGCCTGCTGCGAATTGGCTGGCGATCCGATCACCGATCCGGCCTTTGTCGGTGAAGGCGTGGGCATCGCGCTGCGTCAGGATGACGACGAGCTGCGTGAAAAGCTGAACGCCGCCTTGGCCGAGATGCGCGCTGATGGGACTTATAAAACCATCAACGACAAGTATTTTGACATCGACGTCTACACGATGAAATGATGACAGCCTCCCCCCAATCGGAAGCCTTTTATGTTTGAGTTGCTCTCTTACGGCGATGCCGGCTGGGGGGATGAAATCCTCGCGGGTTTGGCGATCACGATGCAGCTTGCCATCGTGACGCTTCCCGTGGGTCTACTAATCGGTTTTGTCGCGGCCTTTGCCTCCATGTCCCGCCACGCGGGGCTACGGGCTATTGGCTTTGGCTACACCACGATCATGCGGGGCCTGCCGGAAATCCTGACGCTCTTTGTGGTTTACAATGGCGTTGGGCTATTGCTGAACAAACTGGCCGTCTGGTGGAACCCGGGCGGCACCAATATCGAATTCAGCCCCTTTGCCGCCGGGGTCACGGCGCTTGCTATGGTTTTTGGCGCCTTTGCGGGCGAGGTACTGCGCGGCGCGTTCCAATCGCTCGACGAAGGGCAGATGGAAGCGGGACGCGCCATTGGCATGTCACCGCGCAAAATCTTCTTTCGCATCCGTCTGCCACAGGTCTGGCGCTTTGCGCTGCCCGGTCTTGGAAACCTATGGATCAACATGCTGAAAGACACGGCGCTGGTGTCGATCATCGCGCTGGACGACCTGATGCGCATGACCAAAGTCGCCGTTGGCGTGACCAAGCAGCCCTTCACTTTCTACCTGCTGGCCTGCCTGATCTACTGGGTGCTCTGCGTCCTGTCGGAAGTGGTCTTGGCCCATATGGAACGCCGCGCCAATCGCGGCATTCGGAGGGTCTGAGATGAACCCGTTTGACATCATGGTGGAATATTGGCCGCGCCTGCTTGATGGCACTTTGATGACCCTCAAGCTCACCTTTCTGGGGGCGTTGATCGCCGCCTTCTTTTCCCCCGGCCTTTCCCTGATCCGCGCCAATACCGGCCCCGTCGCCCAGGCTCCGCTGCGGCTCTATATCTCCTTTATGCGGGGTACGCCGATCTTGGGGCAATTGTTCTTGATCTACTACGGCTCCGGCCAATTCCGCCCGTTTTTGCAGGAATGGGGCCTGTGGAGTTTTTTCCGCGACCCGTTCAACTGTGCCCTATTGGCTTTCGCGCTGAACTCGACGGCCTATCAGACAGAAATCCTGCGCGGCGGGATCATGGGCGTGGCGCGCGGTGAGATTGAGGCGGCCAAGGCCATCGGCATGACGCGTCCGCAAATCCTGCGCCGCGTGACCTTCCCCCATGCCTACCGCATCGCATGGCCAGCGCTTGGCAATGAGATCATCCTGCTAATGAAGGCCAGCGCGCTGGCCAGCGTTGTCACCGTCTTCGACATCATGGGCCGTACGCGGCAGATCTTCTCACGCACTTTCGACTTCTCGATATATCTCTGGGCGGCGCTGATCTACCTCTGCATCACCGCGATCTTCGTGTTGCTCTGGCGACAAGGCGAGACACGCCTGAGCCGCCACATCGGGCCGCGCAGCACGGGCCGCTCCATACTCTCTCCCCCGGAAGGACCAAAGCCATGAGCAAGGCCGACATCATCCTGAAAGCCGAGGATATCTGTAAATCCTTCGGCGCTGTGGAGGTGCTCAAGGGCATCTCACTTGAGGCGCGGGAAGGCGATGTGATCTCGATCCTCGGCTCATCCGGCTCCGGCAAAAGCACCTTTCTGCGCTGTCTGAATTTCCTTGAGACCCCCACCTCTGGCACGGTCACAGTGCATGGTGAGGAAATACAGGTGCGCGATGGCAAGCCGCTGAGTGCGCGTCATATCGAAACGGTGCGCAGCCGCTTGGGCATGGTGTTTCAACAGTTCAATCTGTGGAGCCACCGCACCGCCTTGGAAAACGTGATGGAAGGCCCGGTGCAGGTCAAAGGCACGCCAAAGCCCAAAGCCCGCGCCGCCGCCCAAGCGCTCTTGGAGCGGGTGGGCCTGCAAGACCGGATGGACATGTACCCTTCCCAGCTTTCCGGGGGCCAACAGCAGCGCGTGGCCATTGCGCGGGCGCTGGCGATGGAGCCGGATGCGATCCTCTTCGATGAGCCGACCAGCGCGCTTGATCCCGAACTGGTGGGCGAAGTGCTGAAGGTCATGCAGTCGCTCGCCGCCGAAGGGCGCACGATGATCGTTGTCACCCATGAGATGGCCTTTGCCCGCGATGTCTCCTCCGACGTGGTGTTCCTGCACGAGGGCCGCATCGCCGAGCGCGGCACGCCCGAGCAGATGTTCACCAACCCGCAAACCGAAGTTTTTCAGCGTTTCATCGCCAATGTGAAGTAGCGCCCTGCCCTTTTGATCCAGCGAGTTTCCATGTCACAGCACAATACAAACCCCGCATTTACCGGCGGCGGCATCCTGATCGAAGCGGCTGAGCTGCATATCGTCAGCCTGCCGCTCATTACCCCTTTTGTGATCTCCAACCAGACATTGACCGACAAGACTTTCCCGCTTTTGGTGCTCAAGGGCGAGGGGATTGAAGGCATCGCCGAAGCGGTGATGGACCAAATTCCCGACTACCTCGAAGAGACAATCCCCGCCGCAATAGCCTTCCTGCGCGATGTCCTGCTGCCGCGGATCGTCGGCAAGCGGTTTGCGTCGCCCTATGAGTTGGAGCCGATCCTCGCCCCGTGGCGCGGCAACCGGATGGCCAAAGCCGTCGTGGAAATGGCGTTTTGGGATCTCTGGTCAAAGAGCCTCGGACTTCCGCTCAAGGCGGCGCTTGGCGGGGTGCGCGATGCGGTGGATGTGGGTGTGAGCATCGGCATCGGCAGTATCGACGTGACGTTGGACCGCATCGCGGAAGCGCAGGCGGCGGGCTACAAACGCACCAAGCTGAAGATCGCCAAGGGCCATGATGTAGCGCTGCTCGACGCCGTGCGCGCGCGCTATCCCGACATCAAGCTGACGGTCGACGCCAATACCGATTACGGGCTGGAAGACCTCGCCTTACTGCGCCGGTTCGACGAATTCGACCTCGACTATATCGAACAGCCGCTCGCCTTCGACGACATCCACGACCACGCACAGGTGCAAGCGGCGCTGAAAACGGCGATCTGTCTTGATGAGAGCATCCGCAACGCCGTCGATGCCCGCAAGGCACTTGAGATGCGGGCGGCGCGGGTCATCAATATCAAGGTGGGCCGTGTCGGCGGTTTTGCCGCTGCCCGCGCGATCCATGACATCAGCGCCGCCTTCGGAGCGCCGGTCTGGTGTGGTGGCATGCTGGAGGTCGGGATTGGTCGGGCGCATAACATCCATCTCGCCACGCTCGCAAATTTCACCAAACCGGGGGACACCTCCAGCGCCAGCCGCTATTTCAAACGCGACATCGTGAACGAACCGCTTGAGGCCGCCCATGGCGAAATGCCGGTGCCAAAAAATGGCGCGGGGATCGGGGTCACGCTGGATCGGGACTACATGAAGACCGTCACCAGCCATTTCGAGATGATCTGCCCATGACTGCCGTGAAGACCGAGGTTGAACTGCGTGAACTTGACGGCGTGGCCGAACTCAAACGCGCTGAGGATTTCCAGCGCGCCGTTTGGGGCGCGGATGACCCGGCGGATAATTCCGACCTGATGCTTGCGATCCAACACGAAGGCGGATTGGTCGCAGGAGCCTTTGTCGAAGGGCGGATGCTCGGGTTTCTCTTTGGGTTTCCGACCAAGGATCCGCAGGTGCAGCATTCCCACCGCCTCGCCGTCCACCCCGACAGCCGGGGGATGGGGCTGGGCGCACGACTGAAATGGTATCAACGCGACTGGTGTCTGGCGCGCGGTATCACCTCGGTCCGTTGGACCTTCGACCCTCTGCGCCGCATCAACGCCAACCTCAACATCGCGCGGCTTGGTGCGACGGCGAACACCTATTTGCCAGATTACTATGGCAAAATGGAGGGCATCAACGCAGGTGTCGCGTCGGACCGTATCGTAGCGGATTGGACTTTGGGTTCTAAGCGAGTGACAGGCCTCGCCAAAGGATCGAACGGCGAGAGTGAAGATACAACCGTGGCTCTCCACATTAAAATCCCTGAAAACATCGGCGACCTGCTTTCAAACAATCTCGATCAGGCGCTTTCCGAAAGAAAACGCGTGCGCGATGAGATGACGACCGCTTTCAATAAGGGCTGCTGGATCACCGGGTTCAACTCAGCGATCAACGCCTATGAGCTCAGCGGGCGCACTTAGGCTGGCGTGCGCCGATCATGGAGGGCAAGAATGGCATTAGGTACCAGACCGCTAATCAGTTCCTAAGCAGCCCAAACCCGCGCGACGTTTACGCCAAAACTCCGGAAAACGTACCCGAGGCAAAGATACCAAACTTAACTGTCCCCGACATCTCCTGCGCATCGTGTTCGCCTTTGAACGCAAGTTTCATCGGCATGGGCCGCTCGATTTTTGTGGCCCATTCGATCGTGTCAGAGTTGAGCTTCAGATCGTTCATCGGGCCTGAACCGTTTTTCGCGCGCATTTCTCCGACGGGTGGGGAACTCTCTGCATCGATGTTAAGTGTGGCATCGAAGGTGCCGGTGGGGGACGTAATCGCAATTTTCCAAACTTGCATGGGCGCGCCTTTTACCATCTCACGAAACGTTGCTGTAATACAGAGTTGTATTTAGAGACAGAACGTCAGGACCTGCACGAGGTGACCTCGCGTCAGACTGAACTAAAGGACGTCGCGCTCCTTTCGGGCCGCGAGTTTTCACGGTCAATTCAGTCTACCACCGCTAATTTTTAACATTTCTGATCATCCTTCACGTCGGAGAAAGAAGCAAAAGGACTTCGAAGGTCACACACACCCGGTTCTTACCGGTGATCATAACCCCAGAGATAGGCGAGCCCGCAAAGCCTACTGCAATCGCACTTTCTGGCTCGGCATCGGTCAAAAGAACCTCTGTCGCAATATCTCTCAGAGCGGCCTCACCTTCCAGCTGGGCGCCAACCAGACTTCCGAGGCCCTTGACGACAGCTACGGGCAATCCCGCCTTGCCTGCACATTTCGCGATGCCTTCTTCGATAATCTCATTTGGCCGGATCGCTCCGAGCACTGCGTTTGGAGCGCCAACCGGCGTCGTGCGAACCGGACGAAACAAGGTGAACCCCGTCTCGGCATCCGGCGCAGTTTCGAACATCGCCCCTTCCAGCACCCAGATGTCGACCGTGTGATCGGTCGACAGGAAAGTTTTCTCCGCCAATAGGTGCCCGGCATGGCGGGTTCCGTTCTCCTCAGACCAGAGCCCGTGGACATGCGCGAATACTTCTCCGTCGCGGCGACCCAAATGCGCACCAGCCTTTCGGATCGTGGCATCCTGCAACACCGTTTCGCTGCTGTACCACGCGACATGGTGATCATCCAAAGCAGGCGCGGGCCGGACGAAGGTCAGCGTCTTGGTGGGCACATCTGACAAATCAAACCACGCACCCGCGCCGCCAACGGCATCGGTCATAGCTTGCAAAAGTGGCAACCCTGCCGTCAACTTGACCCGGCGATGTGCTGCCTGGCAGGGTATCGCGACAACCCGTTCTGCCGAGACCGGGCCGGGATGCTGCACCATCGGCACCTCAGACACCCGCAAGCTCTCCACGGGCGATCAATTCTGCTCGGATCAGCTTCTTGGTGATCTTACCATAGCCGGACTTGGGCAAAGCGTCCCAAAACACAACGGATTTTGGCATCTTATAGCGCGGCACCTTGGCCCCCAACCACTCTAGCAAATCTGCGGCCTCTGGCGTGTCACCCTGCGCCACACAGACCGCGATCCCGACCTCGCCCCATGTCGGATCAGGCATTCCCAGCACCGCGCATTCGCAGATTGCGGGGTGCTGCAGAATTTTCTCTTCGATCTCGCGAGGGTAGATGTTGGAGCCGCCCGAAATATACATGTCAGACGCCCGATCTGTGAGATAGAGGAACCCCTCAGCGTCCATATGACCCAGATCGCCGGTCAGGAACCAGCCATCGCGGAACGCCTTGGCATTTGCCTCAGGGTTGTTGTGATAGCCTGCAAAGACGGCGGGACCGATGACCGCAACTTCGCCAGTTTCACCGGGCGCGAGTTCTTGCCCTTCGGCGTCCTGCACCTGAACCTGCATTCCGGTCCGCGCAAAGCCGCATGTGCCGATCCGCATCGCCGCATCATCGGCAGAGTGGTGCGCAGGGGGCAGAACCGTGATGTTGCCGGTCACTTCACCCAAGCCGAAATACTGCACCAGAACCGAACCCAAAACCTCAATCGCGCGGATCTGATCGGCGCGGTACATCGGTGCGCCAGCGTAGATCATATAACGCAGGCTGGAATGGTCGTGCTCGTGCACGGAAGGATGCTCGATCAACATCTTCACGATTGTCGGCACCGTGAAGGCATTCGTGACACGCCATTTAGCGATTAACCGCCAGACCTCGGCAGGGTCGAACTTTGCCCCCCCGGGGAGAATGGTTTTCACCCCATGCGCCACTTGGGTCAGTTGATGGATGCCCGCGCCGTGGGACAAGGGTGCTACGACGATAGAGGCATCATCCGGCCCCGTCCCCGGCATCAGGTCGCAAAGGTGGTTGGTGATAACAAAAGCCAACTGGCCGTGGGTCAGAACGGCAGCCTTAGGCTTCCCCGTCGTGCCGGAAGTAAAGAAAAACCACGCAGGATCGTCGCGGTCTACCGTAACGACGGGGACCGGTACATCCGCATATGCCTTGACGAGCGTCTCGTAGTCATCCTCACCGGTACCGCCAATTGAGATGGTGAAGGCAACAGCGTCACATGCCGCGATATGCTCGGCAAACTCGGCGCCCGCTAACAATCCTTTGGCACCCGAAGACGCGGCGAGCCAAGCAACTTCCTCCGGCGTCTGACGAAAGTTTGCGGGCACCCAAATGCAACCGAGCTTCCAGCAGGCGAAGGCCGCCTCGAACATTTGATTGCAATTGGCCGATTGCACCAACAGGCGATCCCCTTTGCGCATCCCATAGCGGTCGCGCAGCGCAGCGGCAAAGGCGGTCGCACGGGTTTCCAACTCAGACCAGTTCCAAGTTTCCTCTCCCCAAACAAGGCCGATGTCTTCAGGGTAACGCCGCGCAGACTCGGTCAGAAACTGCGAAAGGTTCATAACGCGGGTAGAAACAGGCTGCATCACGCCACCCGCTCAAGGATCGACGCATAAGATGCCACCGCCGCCCCACCCATATTGAACACCCCGGCAAGCTTTGCGTCGGCAATCTGCATGCCACCAGCTTCGCCCATCAGTTGCATCACGGCCATGACATGCATCGACACGCCCGTGGCCCCAATCGGGTGCCCCTTGGACTTCAGCCCCCCTGACGGGTTCACCGGCAGCCGTCCGTCTTTGGCGGTCCAACCTTCGCGGATGGCGCGGCTCCCCTGCCCCGGTTCGGTCAGCCCCATCGCCTCGTATTCCAACAATTCTGCGACGGTGAAACAGTCATGGGTCTCTACAAGGCTCAGGTCGTCCAGCGTTACGCCGCTCGCCGCGAAAGCCTGCTCCCACGCCCGCCGCGCGCCGTCAAACCGGGTGATGTCGCGGCGCGACAGGGCCAGCGGTTCATTGGTATGACTGCGGGCCCGGAAGCGGATCGCGCGCTGCAAATGGGCGGCAACGTCGGGAGCGGCCAACACCATTGCAGCCGCGCCATCTGACACCAGCGAACAATCCGTGCGCCGTAATGGGCCCGCAACGAGAGGGTTTTTGTCAGACACGGTATTGCAAAAGGCCACATCAAAATCCCGCTGCATATGGGCGAAAGGGTTCTGCATGCCGTTGTGGTGGTTCTTGGCGGCGATCATCGCCAAGGCCTCGGATTGGTCGCCGTAGCGCTGGAAGTAGCTACCTGCAATCTGCCCAAACAACCCGGCGAAACCGCCGCGCACATCAGCCTCTTCGCGCCGGTAAGAGGCACCGAGCAGGATATCACCTACCTCCACCCCCGGTGTGGCGGTCATCTTCTCAGCGCCCACCACGAGGGCGATCTTGCCCCGCCCGCTGGCAATAAAATCCATTGCCCCATGTAGCGCAGCAGACCCCGTTGCGCAGGCGTTCTCAAAGCGCGTCGCGGGTACGCGGGCCAGGGCTTCATTCCCCATGCCCACCAGCGCACCTTGGAAATCTTGATCTGAAAACCCGTTGTTGAACACCCCGACAAAGACGCCATCGACATCCTCAGCCGTCACAGCTGCATGCTCTAATGCCGGACCTGCAACCTCGGCCATGAGCGCTTCTGTGTCTGGGGCTTCGCTTTTGCCAAAGGCGCTATGGGCCCAGCCCACGATATAGGGGTCCGTCATTCTTAGTCCTCCTGTAGAGCTGGCTGCGGCAGTCTTCGCGCCAACCGAATTTCAATTTCCCGCGCCTCGCGCTTTAACAAAGCCGCCAGCTCAGTGTCGCGCGGCGGGAGCATTCGACTTTCAATCGCTGCAATTGACATGGCCCCGGCAACGGACCCGTCGGGGCGGCGCAGCGCGACGCCAACACCCCAACTGCCCGGCACGATCCGCCCGGGGTTCAATGCAAACCCCCGCTCCCGTGTCGTCGCCACATCGCTGCGCAAGAGTTCCGCGTCATAATCCGGGTAATCCGCAGCCATCCTCTCGGCATTGTCCTTCAACACCATTTCGACCTCGGCATCCGGCAGAGCGCTTAGCATAGCGAGCGAGCCTGCACCGATCCCAAGCGGATGCTGGGCCCCGGTTTCGAGCGCATGTGTGCGGATCGGAAAGGCCCCGTCTTCACGGTGCAGACAAACGGCGGCAGAACCGCGGCGCATATTGACGAAAGCCGTGTCGCCGCTCACTTCGGCAAGCCGCACAGCCGCATCCGCGGCAATCTCCAGCAGACCATGGCGCGGAGTTGCCAAAGTCCCCAGGACATAGCTCTCTTCTCCCAGAAAATAGAGCCGTGTGGCGCTGTCCTGCTCGACCAGTCCGCGCCGGATCAATGCAAGCATCAGACGGCGCACCGTGGGCTTGCCCAGACCAGACGCAGCAATCAATTCCGACAGTGCTACGCCCCGCCCAGCACCGCGCCCGGTGATCTGCAACAGCGCCAAAGCGCGGTCCACCGCTTGGCTGCCGCTGGCGGGGGTCATGTGATCGCCACCGTTCATAATATGGACCTCTTCCAGCAACTTTGCGGGCTTCACAACAAAGATCTGCGCATTCTATTCATGATTGCAAGAAATATCTTGCTCGAAGCGTCGAACTCTGTTCCACATTATGGCTCAATGAGGGAGGAAATATTATGATGATGATTTCAAAGACCGCCTGGGCCGCGATTTTAGCCACCACAATCTTGTCCGGCGCCGCGAGCGCTGAAACGTTGCGCCTGTCGCATAACACCGGCGACACCACGACTTGGCACAAGGGTGCCGAGAAATTTGGTGAGCTCTTGTCCGAGAAAACAGACGGAGCCTATGACGTCCGCGTCTTCCCCAATGCGCAATTGTCAGGCGGCGACCAAATGAAGCAGGCCGAGATGGTGGGCCGCGGGGCACTTGATGTCGTTGTCACTTCGGCAATCAATGTGACGCCCTTGGTGCCGGAGATGGCTGTTTTCTCGCTACCCTATCTTTACGCCAACTACGATCAAGTAGACGCAACCACCCAAGGCGAGCCGGCAAAGCTGCTTGAGGACATTCTGCGCGAAAAGGGCATCGAAGTGCTGGCTTGGGGTGAGAACGGGTTTCGCGAAGTCACCAACAACGTCCGCCCGATCAAGACCCCCGAGGATATGAAGGGCCTCAACATGCGCGTCGCCGGGCCGATGTACATCGATGTGATGAACGCCCTCGGTGCCAATCCCCAACAGATGCAATGGGGCGAGACAATGACCGCCCTTCAACAGGGAGTTGTCGACGGGCAAGAAAACCCGATCGGGGCCGTGATCATTCCCCAGCAAGTCTTTGAGGTACAAAAGCATCTGACTGCTTGGCACTACTCCTATGACCCGATCTTCCTCGGCGTCTCAAGCGCGGTTTGGGGTGATCTGGATGCGGACACCCAAGACCAGATGCGTGCGGCAGCGACCGAGGCGATGGAGTATCAGCGCGAGATCACCCGTAAAGGCACCGCCGAGGGCGTCGCCTTCCTGCGCGACAAAGGCATGGAGGTCTATGAGCCATCCGAAGACGAACTGACCGCCTTCCGCGGAGCGACCAAGCCAGCGTTTGACACTTGGGCTGCCAAGGTCGGCACCGAAATCGTCGGGAGCTTCCAAGACGCCATCGCCGCGACACCCGCGAACTAAGGCCACGGCACGGCCCTATTCAGGGGCCGTGCCGATCCGGGGAGGGTCAAAGCCATGCGGTTTTTGCTGCAAGAATTCGAAAAGATCGTCTGCGCCCTGCTGTTTCTTGGCATGACGCTTATCGGTTTCATCAACGTTGTGGTACGCTATGCCACGCATTATTCCTTTGCGGCATCAGAAGAGCTGCTGACCAACGGCTTTCTGCTGCTGACCGTTTTTGGCGCTGCGATTGCCGCCCGGCGGGGCCAGCATCTGGCAGTTACCATTGTGCAGGACTTCCTACCTCGGCCAGCGGCCCGTGTGGTTTTCGTGCTGTCGGTCATCCTTTCGGTCATGCTCCTTGCCGCTTCCGCTTGGTTTTCTTGGGCCACATTGATGAACCAGATCGACAGCGGCATCCGCAGCTATGCCCTCGGCGTGCCTGCCTGGTGGTATCAGATCGGTCTGCCCTTTGGCTTTGCCCTCATCATTATCCGCTACCTGCAACATGCGGCAGAGACATGGCACCCGCCACGGCAAGAACCACAGGCGACCCCCAGTGTCTGATATTCTTAATATGGGTGCGGGCACCCAGATGATTGTAGCCTTCTTCCTGCTCATGGCGCTACGCGTTCCCGTGGCCTTCGCCCTTGGTCTCTCGGCCATGTATGCGATGTGGCAAATCGGGTTCGGTTTTGACCTTGCAGGCGACCTGATTGCCACCGGCATTGCCAAATACGCTTTGCTGGCCATCCCCTTCTTCATCCTCGCAGGAACGCTCATGGGGACATTGGGCATCGCCGAGCGGATGATCCGCTTTTTCCGCATCCTGATCGGCAATCTACCCGGCGGCATGGGAGTCGTCGGCACAGTCGTCTGTCTCTTTTGGGGAGCTGTCTCAGGCTCCGGCCCTGCCTCTGTGGCGGCCATCGGCCCTATGATCATCAAAGGCATGCAAGAAGACGGCTACCCCCGCGCTGCTGCTGCCGCTCTGGTCTGCACGGGTGCGGCCTTCTCTATCGTGATCCCTCCGTCCATCGGCCTCGTGATCTATGGCGTTATCGCTGAGACTTCGATCTCGGCCCTATTTATCGCGGCGATTATACCCGGCCTCTTCATGGGGGTGCTGATGCTGGTCGTCCTGCCCTTCATCAAGTCGACCAACCGTGAGGGGCTGGACAAGCTTTCCCCCGTCCCTTCCAGCAACGGATATTGGCGCGATCTTGGGCAGAGCTTTCGCGAGTCCTTCTGGGGCTTGATGACGCCAGTCGTCATCCTCGGCGGAATCTATTCCGGTATTTTCACGCCCACCGAGGCTGCCTTGGTCGCCACTGTTTACGCCATAGCTGTCGGGGCCTTCGCCTATCGCACGCTGACAATCCGCGCCCTCTACGATGCATTGACCGAAGCCGCGTCCTCCTCTGCAGTGGTCATGCTGGTGGTGGCCTATGCAAGCCTGTTCGGATGGGTCGTAACCGTCGAAGACCTCGTCGGGCAATATTCCGGTCAACTGCTTGGCCTGTCGGACAATGGTGGGGTGATCTTGATGGTGATCATGCTGATCCTGCTGATTGCAGGCATGTTTATGGACCCCGTCACGGTCATGTTCATCTCGCTGCCGATCTTCATGCCTGTGGTACGCGAGCTTGGCTGGGATCCGGTGTGGTTTGGAGTGCTGGTGATGGTAAACCTTGCCATCGGCCTCATCACGCCGCCGGTCGGGATCAATCTATACGTCGCTGCAAACATCACGCGGCAGCCGTTAGAGCGCATCGCCCGCGCCGCTCTGCCATTTCTGCTGGTCAGTGTCATCGGCCTTGCCATCGTGGCGGCGGTCCCTGCATTGTCTCTGTTCCTGCCTGAGGTTCTAAAATGAACGATACCGTTGCCCTCGTCACAGGTGCCGCACGCGGCATCGGTCTCGCAACCGCGAACCTCTTTCACGCAGAAGGCAAGCGGGTCGTCATGCTCGACCGCGATGGGGAGGAGCTTGCGAATGCGGCGGCCACCCTCCCCGGGGCGCTGGCCATCATCTGTGACGTGTCGATCCCCCAGCAAGTCGCGCAGGCCGTAGCGGAAGTCGAACAGACATGCGGACGCCTCGACATTCTGGTGAACAACGCAGGCGTCGCTGACTTCGGGCCGCTGGCAGAAACCGACTTCGCCCGCTGGCGGCGCGTTATGGAAACCAACCTTGATGGCGTGTTTCTGATGTCCCAAGCCTGTCTGCAGCTCTTGTCTGTCAGAGGCGGCGCTATCATTAACATTGCATCAATCTCGGGCCTGCGCGCCTCTACCCTGCGTATCGCCTATGGAACATCCAAGGCCGCGGTTATCCATCTCACCAAACAGCAGGCGGCGGAACTCGGTGAGTTCGGAATCCGTGCAAACTGCGTCTGCCCCGGCCCCGTAGACACGAAACTTGCGCTGGCGGTTCATTCCCCGGAAATACGCGCGGCCTACCATGACGCGATCCCCCTCAACCGCTATGGAACAGAACGCGAGATCGCGGATGTCATATGTTTTCTCGCCAGCGACCGCGCGAGCTATGTTACCGGGCAGGTGGTCGCCTCCGATGGAGGGTTTGACGCCACCGGTGTCGGACTGCCTGCGTTGAGGGGGCAAGCTAAGCCACACTAGGCCGCAGTAATTACTCAGTTGAGCCCCCTTCGCGACCTTTATCGCCTTGAACGCTTAACCTAGCGTGCCCTTTCATCTTAAGGCAACTATTCACCTACGCGCGAAAATCTATGCGGCTCCGCGATGACCGACATGCTGATTATCGCTGATGCTACCTACTTCTAAAACCCGTTCATTCCGCATCCGCCGCCGCCCCCTAGGGGCATCCGCCAAGACCTCCACAAGGGCCAACGCGCTTGCCTCCCAGCCATACTCATCCGCACGGAGTGTCCCGCGGTGGATCATGTCTGCACGCTGCGGTTCCCCCACCCTCGCAAAAGCCCTCATCGCCCGCGCAATATCATGTTCATCTCGCGGATCGAACCAAAGCGGCGCATCCCCCAGAACCTCCGGCATCGCCCCGCTGCGCGCGCAGATCACCGGCACGTTAAGGCGCATCGCTTCAAGCGGTGGGATGCCAAAGCCCTCATGCAAAGCGGAAAATACAAACGCAGACGCTCCTTCATAGAGCCCTCGCAGATCGCAATCCGGCACCCGGCCAAGCGCTCTGACCCGGCCAGTATCGCCCAACTCCTCGGCCACAAGACCCGGCACATCGCCACCTACGAGGACCAGAGGTGGCACTTTGGTGCCACAGGCGGCATGTGCCGAGATCAAGGCGCGCAGGTTCTTGTTTGCGCTGCGGTTGCCAACGCTCAGGAAGTACCCCCCCGGCGTCAGCCCATAGCGTGCCGGAGCACCGGGCGCAGGTGGCAGGCGCAACATATGATCCGCGCTATTGGGCAGGATGCGAAAGCGGTTTTCGTCAATGCTCAAACGTCGCGCCAACATCTTTGCCGAATGGTGGCTCACCGTCAGCAACGCCGCCGCGCGGCGGGCAAGGCGGGGGCGCAGGAAGCGATGGCCCAGCCGATAGCGCGCAGCATAGGCGTCTGGTATCTCCCAAAGATTAGCGTCATGCAGGCACAGTACATGGGCGCGGTGCATCAGCGGGCCGCTATTGCCGAGACTGATCAGAACGCCCTCCCGGCTTGCCCGCCAAAGCGCGCCTTGCTCCCACAAATGCCCGCTCCCGCCCGGTACATGACGCAGACGCAAAAGCTGCCAGCCCGGCGTATCGACCCTCTTTGGCACCAACACCTCTATCGTGCCAAGCTGGTCGCGCAGGTCAGCGGATCGGCTAAGCGCGCGGTCTAAGGCACCCAATATTTCGCGCGCATGACGTTGAACCCCTGAAACGGGCTGCGTCAGAAACCGTCCATTGACATAGATCGTCATGCCAATTCCACCTCGTGACCAGCCGCTGCAAAGGAGGACCGACGCACCGGCAGTCCGTAAAGCGACGTGGTGCGCCGTCCGAGCGCATCGACTGACCAAGCGCTTACATCCGTGGCCAACGCCCCCTCCCGCAACTGCTTCAACCGCTGATCATCTTGTAGCAGGTCCAACATCTGCCGCACCGCATCGTCCATATTCCCCGCATCTGCGATCAAGCCGTTGCGCCCGTGATCGATAATCTCATCAATCCCCGGCAGGTTCTGCACAATCATCGGACATCCCGCCGCCATCGACTGGACAGCGACCCGTGGCAAACCTTCGCGGGCGGAAGTCAGCACCGAGAGATCCGCCAGGGCAAACAACGCTTCGGGGTCTGCGCGATGACCGCAGAATACGACATGATCCTGCAATCCAAGGCTCTCCACCGCCGCGCGAATGCGCGCCTCTTCAGGGCCCGCGCCCGCCAAAAGCAGTTTCATTTCAGGCAACGTATCCGCCACCCGAGCGAAGCTTTGCAAGAAAGGCACATGCCGCTTACGCCGTTCAAACGCCGCCATCATCACCACCACACGGGGCCGCGCATTGCCGCGCGTCAGGCCCAGTAGGCTCCGCCAATCGGCAGGCAGCGCCGGATTGCGAAACCGCGCGACATCCATGCCTGAACGCACGCAATGCACCCGTCCGCGCCGCGCGATCCCCGCCCGGACATAGGCCCGGCCCACCGCTTCGGAGACGCCGATAAACACGTCTGTTTGCCGCGCGGCCAGCCGTTCTGCCGCCAGATATAGTCTGCGTTTTGCGGGGGGGACGCCTTCGAACGGGATGATATGAACCCCATGCGCCACCACTGCCTCCGGCACCGTCCGCGCGGCGAGGCGGCCAAGAATCCCGGCTTTGCTTTGGTGGGTATGGATCACGTCTGGCTGCAACGCGCGGTAGATCCGGCGCAGGCGAAGCACGGCACGCATGTCTTGCACCGGATGGATCTGGCGAACCATTTCCGGCAGGAGGATCCGGGTCAGCCCCCGCGGCAAATGATCCTCCCAATAGGGATCGGGCGCTGCACCGTGGATCAGAGAGACCCGATGCCCCTGCGCAATCTGCCAACGACAGGTCTCAAGCGTATTCTCTTCGGAACCGGCCCGCAGGAGGCGTGTAAGCAGGTGAACGATATGCATCGGCATCCCTCGAAGCTCGGGCTCCCACCCATTTCGAACGCTGCCAACTTCAGGCCTAAATTCTTACCAGATCATTAACCAAGGCGATTTTCTTATAATTTACCTTTAACCGGGACGATGACCTCGACAGTCGGATAATAGCTGCGGTAGCGCCCCAGATCGCGGGTCAGCAGCGGCAGACCACGCACCGCCGCATGGGCACCGATAAAGAAATCGGGCAAGACACCGCTGCGCGTACCGCCCGCCTTGCGGTACTTGCGAAAGACCTTTCCGGCCAAAAACAGCGCCGCATCAGGAATGGGCTCACGCTTTAATCCGATGCCGCTGATGAAGGCATCAAGCTGTTCTTTGCTGTCATAACGCACCGAAAGCTCAGCATAGATCACGTCGTTAATCAGGAGCGGACCGACCAGCGAGGCCGCTTCGAGCTGCGCAATCGACCAATCCGCAAACTGCGGATCGTCTGTCACCAAATCCAACAGCACATTGGTATCAACCAGCGTCAAGCATCTGGCTCCGCTGGCAAATCCCGTGTCAGCGCCATGATGGCGTCGGTATCCATCCCTGCCCCCGCATGGCCGCGAAACTTGGCAAAACTGCTCTTGGCCGGCCCCTCTTCTTGCGGGACAAGTTCCACCCGGCCATCACGGGTGCGGCGAAAGCTGACCTTGCTGCCCGCATGCAGGCCCAAAAGGTCGCGCACGGCCTTGGGAATGGTCACTTGGCCTTTGGATGTCACGGTGGTCTGCATCGGAATCGCTCTTGGTAAGGAATGGTAATTCCAAAGTATTACTTATCCGACCCCTTTTCAAGTTCCCACCGTGCGTGCCGCTGCAAACTCCCGTTAAGCGCCCGTTAACCAAAGGGCTGCAATCCTTTCTGAATCCCTAACGCGGCACCGCCCGCCAAGCCGACGAAAGCCCTATGCCCCGGATCATCTACATTCACGTACCGAAATGCGGCGGCTCCAGCTTTGGTGCAGCGCTGCGACTGCGGTATTTCCTGTCACAGGCGGTGATTAACCTTGATCCCGGAGATTCCACGCTCCCTGCCGGGCCTCGCATACGCGCAGATTACGCACACCGCCGGGTGCAACTGCATCGGCTGGTGTCCCGGCGCATTCGGATGATGTCCGGCCATGTGCAATACGATCCCGAGCTCCACGGCAACGCTGCAAAAGACTATACCTTCGTCACCCTTCTGCGCGATCCCGTGGCGCGTTTCGTGTCGCATTATAACTACCTGCAACGCCGCCACCCCGGCCCCTCACGACCGGACACATTGGCGGCCTTCCTTAATACAGCCGACGCCGCGCGGCTCGCCTCGCAGTATCTCTTTTACTTCGCGGGTCAGAGCCTTCAACCGGACCAAGACCCCGCACCGCTCATCGCCCGCGCCATCGCATCACTTGCGCGTTTCGACATTGTCGGCGACCTGTCCGAACCCCGTGCGTTTGCCCAGCAGTTGCAGCGCCACATCGGCACCCCCCTCCCCCTTTGGCGGCGCAACGCGGCCCCCGCGCCGACGAAGGTCCCAGCCGATCTTCGCCCAAGGATCGAAGCACTCTGCGCCGCTGACATCGCCGTTTACCAAGCCGCCCGAACCGCACGCATCGCCGCATGAGACGGGCACTCTCCCCCCTCTCGCTGCTGCTCTTCTGTTGGAGCCTATCCGGCGTTGGTGTCGCCCTCACCCTCGCTTATCTCGACCGCCTCGATCTGGTGCAAACATTCATGCGCCGCGAAGACCTCAGCCTCTCGGCCTTCACCGCCACCGGGTTGGCTTGGCTGCTCTTGGCTCTGCTGGCCTATGCCGTGGGCGATACCGCCGCGCGTTTCACACAGCACCGTCCCGCCTCGATGCAAATCAACCCAATCCGCGCGGGCTATCTTACTGTGGCCCTCAACCTCCTCCTGCTCGGGGTCACCGCACTTTGGATCGCAACCACAGCGGCCAAGACTGGCGGGCTGATCAACCTCGCTGCCCTCGCCTCTCTTGACAGTTTGGCCACCCGCGATCTGCTGTTGGAGAACAAGCTCTTCACCGGCATGCGTCTGTTCTACGCTGCCCTGCCCGCCACGGCCTGTCTGGCTACAGCGCTCTTGTGCTTCGGCCCCCTGCCCCGCCAAATCCGTGGCCTGTTGCTCGCCACCCTGATCGGCAACACGCTGGCTCTTTTCATTCTACCAATCGTTATGAGCCAACGCCTGCTGCTGCTGCAACTGCTCCTGTCATGCTACCTCGTCGCCTGCCTGATCCGGGGGAGGCTGGTCGGCTGGGGCTGGAGCCTTCTGGCCGCGGCCCTCTTCCTCGGCCTTTGGATGATGCGTGAGGCGATCATCAATCCAATGACCCACCGCTCGACCCTCGACATCGGCACGCAGAAACTGGCCTTTTACTTCGTTAATGACATGTGGAACGGCTTTGCCCCGCTCGCGGTCGAGATTCCGCACACATGGGGTGCCTTGAATCTAGAAGGATTGATGTTCCTCACCTTCACCGACGGCTATTTCGCCCACATCCTCGCCCCCCGCACCGAAGCGCTGCAAGCCGTACTGGGCGGCGGTGAATTCCCCTTTCTCACCGCCGCCTACGTCGACTTCGGACCAGTGCTTGGGGCGCTTTTCCTAGCCGCCGTGGGCTTTTTGATCCGACGCATTTTCATCCACGCACGGCATTCACTTGGCTTCGCAGTGGCCTATGCGCAGATCGGCGCATCGCTGATGTTTTCCAGCCACTCCGTCTATTTTACCCATCAGAACCTTTTGTTCTCACTCGCTCTGATCGCGGCCCTCCTCAGACTGGCAAAGCAACAGCCCGCGGCCCCGCCCCTGCCAAACAGTCTGACCCGCCCAGCTACTGTATTCACGTCCCAAAGACGCTCCCTTTCCGCAAAGGCGCCCCCTGCATGAGCGCGTCTAAGCTCCCCGGCCTTCAGGCGCTCCGCGGGATTGCCACCGTGATGGTGCTGATCGGCCATGTCTTGGCCGAGGCCGAGCATTACTTCACCCTCCCCCTGCCCGGTGACGCCATCCCATGGACACGAGGTGTCGATATTTTTTTCGTCATTTCCGGTTTCGTCATCACCCTCTCCGCGCAGCGCTACAGAGGCCGCTCGCGCGCCTTTCTCTGGCGACGCCTGCTGCGCGTCGCCCCGCTCTACTACCTCTTCACCACGCTCATGGTCGCCGCCCTGTTGCTCCTGCCCGCTGCCGTCAAAGACACCCCGCTCGACCCCGGGCAGATCATCAGCTCCTACGCTTTCTTCCCCTACGCCCGCCCCGATGGCCGTATCGCGCCGGTGCTGTCGCTGGGTTGGACCCTCAATTACGAAATCTTCTTCTACGTGCTGATGGCACTCTGCCTCGCGCTGCCGCGCCCCCTTTTGACAGTTTCGGGCCTATTGGCCGCCCTCGCCGCGCTCGGGTTAACGGTCAACTTTCACCTCCCGCAATTCGCCTTCTGGACAAACCCACTGATCCTTGAATTCCTCTTCGGCATCGCCCTCGCCTGTCTCTGGCAAAGCGGGTGGACCCGGCCCCACCTGATCCTCTGCATTCTGTGCCTCGCCCTCGGCTTTGTCCTCCTTATCGCCCTCGACCCGCTCCCCCTGCCCCGCTTTCTCGCCGCGGGTCTCCCGGCCACGCTGATCGTCGCGGCAGGCACGCTTTTTTGCCCCAACCGCGCAATCCCCGGACAGCTGCTCGGAGACGCCTCCTACGCGCTCTACCTCTCGCACCGCTTCGCCCTGCGCGCGGCTACCGTCTTGCTCCTGCCGCTCCTCCCCGCAACAGACCTCGGTGCTTGGGCCTACGTCGGAACAACCTGCCTCGCGGCGCTCTGCCTCGGCACCCTCACCTATCTGCTGTTAGAGCGGCCCTTCCTAATGGCCCGCCAAACCCCAAAGGCAGCCCCCGCATGAGCCCGCGTTTCTGGTCTTTCGCCCTGCAATGGTCCCGCGTCGGCATAAACGCAGGCCTCTTCCTCATCGCCGCACGTTTCCTCACCTTGGCCGAGATCGGCGCTTTCGCCACAGCCTACGCCCCCATCCGTCTGACCCAAGGACTATATAAAGCCGGGATCGGTGAAAGCGTGATCATCCTCGCCCCCCGCCAATTCCGACAAGACGCCCTCTTCGCCCTATCGCTCAGCAGCGGCACGGCCCTCACGCTCTGTTGCGCGGCCATAGGTTTCGTCCTCAACGCCCCGCTGCTCATTGCCCTCAGCGCCATCCCCCTCCTTCACGGCATCAGCGCTGTCTCCGAAGGGATCCTCCGTCAGCGCCTTCACCTCCGCGCCCTCGCGCTGCGCACAATGGTCAGCCAATCCATCGCCGCAGCCCTCGCCATTTGGATGTTATCAAAGGGCTTCGGCCCATGGGCGTTGGTAGCCTTCGCCCTCACCCACGCCACCATAAATACGACACTGTCCTGCCACTTGGCCGCATGGCGCCCCAAGGGCCGCCCCAACTGGCGATATCAAAGACTAATAGGGTTTTTAGTGATCGAAACCTCGTCGCGAGACCTTCTCAGCACCGCGCTCTTCCCCCTCATGCAACTCGTCACCGCCCTCGCCTTCGGGCTCCCCGCTGCCGGGGCCTTTCAAATCGCCACCCGCATACTCAACCTGATCGAAGCTCTCAGCCTCTCGCCCCTGCGCTTCCTCGCCCTCCCGCAACTCCGCCGACTACCAGCCGCCGAACGGGCAGCTGCCTTACCTGAGCATCTCCGTCTCACCGCCACGCTCTCCCTATGGGTCTGGAGCGTCACGCTCCTCGCCGCCCCTGACATCCTCCCCCTGCTCATCGGCCCAGCCCCAGCAGAGGCCGCCACCCCGATCCTCATTGCCCTCACAGGCTTCGGCCTGCTATCGGCCCTGTTCATGCCGATCAACCAAGCCCTCATCGCCGCCGGCCACACCCGCCTAATGCTCCACCGCGCAGCGCTGCTTGTGACCCTAACCTGCGTTTTGGCGCCCTTCTCTCCCTCCCCCGCCGCCCTCGCCGCCTCAATCAGCCTTGCAGCGCTCCTGACCACCCTATGGTACCTCTCCCGTGCCCTGCCGCGCCTAGGCCTCTCCCTCGCCACCCTATCGTCCCTCGCCCCGCCCTCTGCACGGTCGCTGCGATCGCCGCGCTCTTCACCTTGATCCCGCCCCTGCCCGTCCCGGCGCAACTCACCCTCGGAAGCGCCCTTTACGGCGCGTTCCTCCTGATCCCCTACCGCAGGATAGTCACATGAAACGCGTCGTCCTTCTTACAGGTCATTTTCCCTTCCAGAAACGCCGACCTAGCATGCTCTGGGTCTCCCATCACCTCCGCGCGGCGGGCTGGCATATGACCCATGTAACTGTCGGTTATAGCTGGCTGTCCAAGGTCCTCGGAGATGTCCGCCTGACCGCTTTCGACAGCCCGCCGCACCACGGCATTTACCATCACGACCCGCAGCTCATATCGATCTACAGCCTGCCGCCTATCCACCCGGTCAAAACGCGGAACATCCAGTTCAACAGGCTCCTAGAACCCGCCTTTAGCCTCTTTGCCAACCATTGGCGCCGTCTTCTCCGCGCGCCGCTGTCCCGCGCGGACCTCGTCATATGCGAAAGCGGCCCGCCGGTCCTGCTAGGGCCACTGCTGGCCGAACAGGCCCCGCAGGCCGCCCGTATTTACCGTGTCTCGGACGACATCCGCCTCCTCTATGCCCCGGACATCCTCCTACGCGCCGAGCGAGATCACCGCCATTTCACCCGCATCAGCACCGCCAGCCCCCATATCGCCGCCCGTTTCGCCGACCATCCGAACGTCACTATCGACCCTATTGGCATCCCCCACCAAGATATAAAGGTCAGCAGTACTGACCCTTACTCGCCCCCCCGTTCCGGCCCCATCGGCGTCTGTGCAGGAACCACGCTACTGGACATCCCTGCCCTCACCCGTCTGGCTGACGCGCGCCCGAACTGGCAAATCCACATCCTCGGCCGCCTGCGCCAAAGCCCGTCCGCGCGGCGCAACATCACGTGGCACGGCGAGCAGGACTTCGACACTACCCTCGCTCATATCGCCCACGCCGACATCGGCCTCGCCCCCTACCGCGATGAACCGGGCGTCGAGTATCAGACGACCAATTCCAACCGGATCCTGCTCTACCGTCACCACGGGCTGCCAACGCTCGGTCCGGATCGGCTCTGCCATCCGACCCTACCCTCGATCATCGGCTATAATAGTCCCTTAGCATTCGATCGCTGCGAAACCTGGACCCGCCAACCCGAAGCAGTGCCAGATTGGAAGGAACTGGCCCAAAGACTGTCTCAAAACGGCGTTACAGAGCCGCCAGAGGTCACATCAACGCCACCCGATAAGGCGAAAAAACTGCGTGTAAACACTGTGCCCGCGTTGGCCTGCAAAGCATAATTCTCCGCCTGCCCTGCCGCATCGCCGCTGCAATCCTGCAGCCACATCAACGCATCGTTCGAACATTTGAACGCGACCGAGCTGCCATCCACATCCCGCGCCACGGCCCGGCACCCAGCCGCCCAAGACTCGGTCGACTGAATGACATGCACTTCGGTCCCGTTGCGCGACAGACCGAAATCGCCGCCCAACAGGATCGCCCGCACCCCGTCATGGGTGGTGAACCCATTGCAAGAGGTCGCCGTGCTGAACCCATTTCGCCAGCCAGAGCAGCCCTGCAACAGCACATGCATCCCCGCCGTGCCGTCCTCATGGAATGACCATCCGTCCTTGGCCCCGGCCAAGGCATCGCAATCGAAGAAGGCCACCAACCCATCCGTCCGCCGCACCCGCGCCGCATCCTGCAAGGCGGTCGGGCTCGACGGCGCGGAATAGCGAAAGGAGCAGTTCACCCCGACGATGTTGCGCGAAGCCACCGCATCAAAATGCAGCGCACCGCTGATCCCCCCCTCGCAGTGGACATTCTCAAGGTAGAAATCCCTGTCATGGGTCATGAAACGCGCCCCATGAAAGGATCGGATCACCGCGATACTCTCCGTTCCCGGCGTTCCACCTACGTTGACATGCAGCAGCGTTCCGTCATGCACCCAAGTGTTGACCGTCGCAGCACAGGCAGCAACATCCGCAGCCTCGCTCAACTCTGTATAGAGCCCCTCGTCGGTCAGCAGATCGCAGCGAAACACCCGGCGGACCGAGCTTTCACTCGGCGTGAATGTCCCCTCCGCATCGCTCCACGTCACCGAGAATGGCCCCGCACGATAGCGCAAAGCGCCACCCCAACCGATCACGGCAACCGGCTGGTCTGGCTCGTCATTGCCGTTCCGGGCAAAGGCTGCTTCGGCATAGTCACCCGGTTTCACCAGAACTCGATAGGTCGCACCGGTTGCATTGCCTGCCACAAAGGCCGCGTGATTGGTCTGCTTCGCATTTGAAAAATCTCCATCCGCGCTGCCCAAGCCGCCATTGCCGTCATCGCCAGCCACGCCATCCACATGGAAAGCCGCTCCACTCCAAATCGCAGGATCAACCAAATCGCGCGGCCCAACCCCCGCGCGGTAGACCCCGCCAACCCGCTCAATCTCGACGTCAAAGCGCGTCCGATCCCAGCTAAACCCCGTTGGAAAAGTGATAGGTACCCGGTTGCGGTAAGGCACGAATGAGCCCAATCCGACCCCCAGCATCAGACCAACCCCTTGATGCCTGCCGCCGTCGTTCCCGTCGCCAGCACCCTCGCGATGCGGAGCGGATAGATCACACCGGGTGCCAAGCCGGGCAGGGTGATCACGTCCCCATTCTTCAATACCGCCGCCATATCGCCTGCGGTCGCGACCATCACGCCGCGGGTCATTTGCGCAAGGTCAACGCTGTCATTCGGGGTCACGTCAAAGCCGCCGCAGATGGGGCCGGTCAGTCCGCCATGGTGATCTTGAAAATTGTCGAGAATGGGCATCGCGGCCTCCTTTAAACACTGACAGCGACAGCATCGGAGGCGGGGATTAATGCACCTTGAAGGCACCGTACGGTGCAAGAAGGGCAGGGGGTTTCGCACGCGAAACCTAAAAGAGTGGCGATAAATGAGAGGAGGTTTCGCGTGCGAAACCTCCCCAAAGTCTCAAATTTCTTCGAGGAGATACTTGATCCGGTCCATGACCAATTCGATCAGTTCTTCGTTCACATGGTCGCCCCGGATTCGAATGGCATAGCCATCTTCTGTCTGCACCCGCTCCATGGTGACATCATTAGCCAAACGAACCGGCTTTGACCGCTCGATAACCTTGCGGGGCCGACCGCCCCGTTTCGGGTCGACGCCCACCCCTTCGACGGTCTCGATAAGCGGCTCCAGCACCTCCCATTCATCCTCCGCCGTGGCAACCACATGGGATTCCAGCGCTGTCCGCATCGCCTCGCTCTGCCCGGCTCGTAACCCGGTCGCAATCCGGAGACACTGCCGCTCGCTAAGCTCAGGCCCAAAGCGCAGCATATCGCCCAACTCCTCATGCACCAAAGCAAAGGATCGGATCTTAGACCGTTTCGCCTTGCTGGCCGAAGAGAACAACGTCGCCACGGCCTCATCGACGGTCGCGAAAACCCCGTCATGCACCGTGATCGCGGCCGCCCGACCGCGCTCATATTGGCTAAGTCCAGTCCTGATTTCATTCTCTTCGATCATTGCCACAATGGCATCAGCCAATGTGTCTGGCTTGCGCACGAAAGCCTGAATCGTCTGGTGCCGTTCGCCCCCCGAAAGCGCGTTCAACTCCCGCACAGCAGCCAAGCGACGGAAGCCCGAAATCAGGGCATATTTGCCAGCCGCTTCGGGGTTAGACGGCTCAAAAACTTCAATTGGAAGCCGCAATCCATGGTCCGCAATCGAACGTCTCAGTTCCGCCAGATCTTCCTCGTCCATCTTTAAGCGGTCACGGCTAAGTGCATCCGCCGTGATCTCATGAAGCGGCACTTCCGTCAGGACGAGACCTTTCTCCCGTGCCAACCGAAGCGCCTTGGCATCGGCCTTATCGCGCGCGTTTTCTTCGCGCAGATGCTGGGGCAGGGGGTCTTTATGCCGGGCCGCATCCGCCGCCACATCAGCGATCGGCGCGCGGGTGCCAATACGGGAGGTTTCGCGTGCGAAACCTTCCTCAATTTCCTTAAGCGCCTCTGCCGAGGGGACTTCAAGCTGTCTGCGTTTCGCCATTCTCGGCCTCCTTCCGTTCCTGATCATCGCGCCACCAAGCGCCCAGCAAAATTTCTTTGAACTCAGCATAGGTCCGGTCAAAAGTCTCCCGGCCCCGCGTATAGGTTTCGCGATTAAAGTCCCGATAATCGGCTTCGTAAATCCCGTTTACGCTCTCCCCGGCCTGCCCGACCATCGCCGTGAATTCCTGCCGATAGGTGTTGGTCATATCGCCGAAATAGGCCTGGATCACATTCGCCAGATCTGTCTGCTGGCTGGCATCAAACCGCGTGATAATCGCCCGGACCACATCCCACTCAAACTTCATCTCCGGCAGCCCTTCCCGCCGCCGCGCCGCGTTCTCTCCCTCCTCGATGGAAGCGAAGGTCGAGTAGAGCATATCAAAGAACCGCCCCGTGGAATCGAACTCCAAAAAGGACGCCCCCAAAGGCACCAAAATGATATCCGCCGCCGCCAAAGCGTTGATGGTCAGATAGCCGAGGGCAGGGGGGGTATCGAGCAAGATGATATCATACTCATCCAGAGCTCCGCCCGCCTCCAAGGCAGAAGAAAGAGCATCCCACAAAGCCCAATGCCGCAAGGCCATCCGCCAAACGGGGATCTGGAACTCAGCCCAGTAAAGGTTCAGTTGCGCGCCGACCAGGTCGATGTTGGGCCAATGGGTCTTTTGAATGACGTCTTTGAGCGAGATCGTCAAAGCTTCCGTCAGGGTCTCATCCATCGGAATCTCAGGCTCTGCCGCCGCCGCGCGGACGCGGTTCTCGGCCTGTACCTGCACCGCATAATCGCGTGCGAGCAGGGGAAAAATCGTCTGCCATTCGTCCTGAACCTGCCCGCCCATGATCGAGGTCATCGACCCTTGGGAATCAAGGTCCACCACCAGCACTTTATAGCCGTCCAACGCTGCCGACATCGCCAAATGCGCCGCGGTTGAGGTCTTGCCGACGCCGCCCTTAAAATTGGCGACTGCGACCACTTTTGCGGGCAGCCCTTTTGGCCGGTACGGGCGGTATTCCTTGGTGCTGACACCCTCTTCGGCAAAGTGATTTCGCAGCGTCAGAATCTCTTCAAGGCTGAACCGTTTTGCGCTGCCGGATCCTTCGCCCTGAGGAAGCTCGGGATGTTTGTTTAACACCCTCCGTAGATGTGCTGGAGCCACGGGGATGAGGTATCGGCAAATTTCCCACGTCGAAAATTTTCGGAGCTTTTTCTGGCCATCTGGGGCATAACCGCGTTTAGCGAGATCTGCTCTGCCGCGCCCGGCGAATGCGGCGGCTTTTGCGAATCGGGCGGTGTCTACTGGATCGCTGAGTTTCGCTGCTGCGGCCTTGGGGTCCAGATTGAAATAGGGGGGCAGGGGGGTGCCCGACTTCTTGTCCATGTTGTGATGCCTCAATCAGATCATCATTATTCGATGTTATCACCCTAATCATCGCACATCTTTTTTGGAATGGGAATCGGTAAGGGTTGATGTACTTGTTTGGTAGAGGAGACGGTTTCGCACGCGAAACCTCTTTTTTGTCCTCAAATCTATTGAAGAAAAAGACTCATAGTTTGTTATTGTTTATGAATTATAGAATCTTTGCTTTCAAATTATATCTGTAAGACAAAGGGTTATAGTCACTTAGGCACCCGACTACAGGCCGATGGGTACCCGCTTACGGGCTGTCGGGAACCAGTATGCAGTATAGCGGGTGCTGATTCGCAGTAGGATGGGTGCCGATGCGCGGGAGCGGCCTGAAAACGGTGAATTAGGCGAACTTTGGACGCTTGGACGCTTATATGCGAGGCCAAAATCTTGATGAAATCTGGTTAGGGACCCGTTTCCGGGATGAGTGTTTCCCGTAGACGGGTCCCCATTGAATGATTGAGATCAGGCACCTTTTGCGCAATAATGGGGAGAGGGTCACCCAAGAGCGCGAAGCGTCAGAGGCGGTGGCGGTAGAGCAGAGACCGACATGAGCAGCAGCATTCCCCATGACAGGTTAACCGGTGCCCTTCGCCGGCAATCGGTGAAAAAGAACGTGGCTGCGATCCATGTGTCGGGAAAGCTCACTCTTTTGCAGCGGAAGCTTAGCAATGTCCTGCTGCTGAATGCCTATGATACGCTGGTGACGAGGAACAAACACCAGATCGACGCGCGGACGCTGTGCATGATGGTGGGGTATAATTCCAACGATATGGACACGCTGAAGCAGTCCCTTCGCAGTTTGGCCGAGACCACGGCGGAATGGGATATGTTGGATGCCAATGGGCGACAGGAATGGGGTGTTTCGGCGCTTTTGTCCTATGCAAAGCTGTCGGCAGGGGTCTGTGAGTATGCGTATTCACCGGCTCTGGCGGAAAAACTGCACGATCCTAAAGTCTTTGCGTTGATTAATTTGAACATCCAGCGGCGGTTTACTTCGGGCCATGCTTTGGCGCTCTATGAAAATTGCTATCGGTTTTTGCGTACCGGCTCGACCGGATGGTGGCCTATCGACCTGTTTCGCCGTCTGATGGGGGTGGATGGCAGCGCCTATTATGAAAGCTTTAAGCACCTGAATGCCAAAATTATCAAACCGGCTGTGGCAGAGGTGAATAAGACGTCAAATATCCTGATCACGCCTGAGCTGCATAAGATGGGCCGTCAGGTCAGCGAAATTCGGTTTCTTATCAAAGAGAACCCCCAGCTTGCCATGCTCGACATCGATGATGGCGAAGGTCTGCGGCAGGGGGCAGTTTATACCGCCCTCATGGAACTAGGGGTTTCTGATCGGCTGGCGCGGCAGTGGATTTCTGAACATGGCGAGGACTATGTCTCGGAGAAAATTGCTTATTTGAAGGGCAGGGGGGGCGTTGATAGCCCTGTCGGATACCTCAGGGCTGCGTTGAAGAACGACTATAAGGTTGAAAAGCCCGTAGCGCCGACGCCTAAGGCAAAGGCCGCCGCCGTTGTGCGCAGTGCTCAGACCGCCGCATCTGACGCTGCCGAAGAAGAGCGCGCCCAAGTCGTCGAAGGGGAGCGCAAGGCGCGGGCCGCGGTTATGGCAAGGGTACAGGAGATTGTTGAAACTCGCTCTCCGACGCAGAGGGACGCAGACCGCAAGCTCTTTTTGGCTTGGTTGAGCGATGAGCTTTTGAAATCCGAGTTCTCTCGGCTGGGCTGGAAAGCGGCCCTATGCGCGTCGGAGATGCGCGCCTTTTGGGAAGACCTGATCCCGGACGCTTTTGGTGAAGAGCAGTCATAAGCTCGGCGTTTAAGACTTCCTTAACCCGCCTCCGTAATATTTTAGCCTAATTTTTTGCACGAAAAGTGCCACCGGCTTCTGATGGGAACCGAGTACTCTGCGGCGCTTTTTGCATTAACCGTCACGGCTTCGGCACGTGCAGGGGGGCAGCTGTTTTGAAACATCAGGTTTTCCATAGCTCGGTCGCGTTGGGGGCTCACCCATTTCCAGCAAGATATGCAGAGACGTTTCACGCAAGGTGGGGAAAGCGCGCCTTTGATATCTGCTTTGCGGTTTTGCTGTTGCCCATCCTGTTGCCCGTGATTTGCGGGCTTGCGGCACTGGTGGCGCTGGATGGGGGGGTACCGTTTTTCGGGCATAGTCGGGTGGGCAGAGGGGGGCGCGAGTTTCGCTGCTGGAAGATCCGTACGATGGTTCCCGACGCTCAAGGATGCCTTGCGCAGCACTTGGCCGAGAACGCCGAGGCCGCTGAAGAGTGGGAGATCACGCAAAAGCTTGAGCATGACCCCCGGACCACCAGACTGGACCGCTTCCTGCGGATGAGCAGCCTTGATGAATTGCCGCAGCTGTTCAACGTTTTGTGCGGAGAGATGAGCTTTGTCGGGCCTCGGCCCGTGGTGCCGGAGGAGTTGGGCCGTTACGGGCTGAGCGCGGGGGTCTATAAGCGGCTGCGGCCCGGAATTACGGGGCTTTGGCAGGTCTCTGGTCGCAACGATGTAGCGTATGACCAGCGTGTAGCCTTGGATGTGAAATACGCCAAAGAGCTGAACTGGCGGGGGCATATTCTTATTATTTTCAAGACCTTGTCAGTGGTTGCGGGGCTGACGGGCCGGTAGCTTTCGCTGTGTAAAGCAGGCCATCGCGGATTTGAGGTTTTGATCTATGCAAATGTCACGCGCCATCGATCGGGACAGGGTCCATTTGGTGTCCGTCCCTGCCGCATCGGCGGTCGAAGTGTCGGTCTCTCCGGTCGCGTTATTTCCAGCCCTTGATCGTGGCAAATGGCAGATTGCTGCGGCTGTTTTGATCGCCCTGCTGATCGGTGGCTGCTATGCCTATATCCACGCCACACCGCTCTACCGTTCAACTGCTGTGCTGAAACTGGCGCCACATCAGGACCAGATCGTCGACTTTCAAAGCGCCGCCGGAAGGCTTTCCCGCGATGCTGCTGAGGTGAATTCCGAGGTCGAAGTGCTGCGTGCTCGGGGGTTGATGCAACAGGTGGTGGCGCGGCTCGATCTCACGGCAGACCCTGAGTTCAACCATGAGCTTCGGGGGCAGTCGGTGGTAGGCCGCATGGCGTCTTGGGCCAGGATTGGGGCGGCGGGGGGAGGTCTTTCGCGGGATGAGAAGGAGCAGCGTGTTCGGGACGGTGTGATTTCCAAGCTGTTGGAGGCGGTGACGATCCGGAACATCCCGCTGAGCCTCGTTTTCCAGATTTCCGTAGTGACGGAGGATGCCCGTAAGTCGGCGTTGATCGCGGATACGATCGTTGACCTCTACATCTCTAATCAGATCAAGACGAAGTTTGAGGCGACCGAACAGGCGACGCTTTGGTTGACGGAACGGGTCGCCGAAGGGGTCGTTCTTGGCGCGGCGGATCAGTATGCGCAACGTACCATCTTCGCGCTCTTCGAGATCACGCACGCGAATAGCTACGAGTTCGGAGCGCCGGGTCAGAAGCTCATAGCCCAGACTCAGCATGGCCCGGTTCCGCAGCCCCAAAGGCGTGTCCGGCTGACCCGCAAGGAAGCGGTCGAGATAGGGGCGCGTCATGCCCTTTGCCTGTTTGGGTCGGCCCGGTTTTGCGCGGCGGACGCGGCGCAACGCAAGATTGATTTCTTCGTCATACGTCGGGTCTTCCAGCTGCAGCAGCCGATGCACCTTACGGATGGCATAAAGGCGCCGTCTCACCGTTGAAGGCGCTTTGCTTGCTCCCTGGCTTTGTAGAAAGCGACAGACTGTATCCACAGATGCAGGAAAAGCTTGGCATTTATTTTCGTGACACCAAGTCTCGAACGCCTCNACATCTGCGCGGTAGTGCAGAGANAATATCCTTTGGACACAGTTTTTCCATCGCCAGCAAGACTGTCTGGCTGTTGATCCGGCCGGAGACACTGCTTGTAAGTCTCGTTGCCGTGGCTTGGTTCGTTTACGCCCTAGTTGCAATGCGGCAGCGGGCCAGCTCTTGGCAATGGCGCTCATCATCATTGCGATTGGCGTGTTTCGCGTTAACAATCTTGTCCTCAAACCGCTGGCTGAAATCAATCTCGCCGATTTGAACGCTGGCGTGCGGGAATGGGTTGGATTGCTCGTCTACCGGCGTTCCGATCGCACGGAGACCTTCTTTCCGCAAGGCTCCGAATGAAAGGGGCGCAGGCTATCAGCCACAAGCTGGGTCTTAATGGGCAGCCTGAACATTCCATTTGCTTACTCGGCGCATTTCGTCGGCAGCCCCCTGTGCAAGTAGACACAAAGACACATCATATGGTATGCTTCGCTGGAATCGGCGCAGATTTTGGGAGTAACTGCGCCGACCGTCAAAGGATTGCACCGATGCCCAATGACCTGACGCTCCCAGATCCCGCCCGATTTGGCTTAGAACGCTTTGCCGATCTTCTGCCCGCAAGAGACCATATTATTGGCGAAGACCCAGGTTCTTTTGACGGGTTTCACGAGGGACTGATGCAGTCGCTCGCCCCCCTGACGCCTTACGAAGGTGTTATTGCGGAAAACCTCATCGCGATTGAGTGGGAATTGGTCCAGCACCGCCGCATGCGCGACGTCGGCCTGCGCGCGATCATAAGAAAGGCCATCAAGCAGGCTGTTCTAGCCCGAGAAAAAGCAGCCCACGAGGCACTGTTAGATGAGCACTTCGACAAGCACCAAGAAGCGGGCGGCACGGAGGCCGACTGGGAAGAGCCCTTCACCTTTGACCGTGCTGCCGCCGAGGCTACGGGTCATGAGCTATCGATGCGCGCGCTCTCACGAGACCCTTCAGACATCGCAGCAGCAACCGAAGAAATCGAAGCCATGGGGCTCAATGTGGTTGAGCTGATGGGAGAAGCCTATAGCACCCATAGTCGGGCGGTCGGGTACCACGACGGCAAGCTGCAGGAACTCGAGCGCCGCCGCCGCGACGTCAAACGTGACTTTGATCTGCTCCAGCGGGGGCGTCCCGTCGACGCGGGCGTAATTGAAGGATGACCCGCGACGAGATTGCTGCACGCAATCGTGCGAATGCAGCAAAAAGCACTGGACCAAAAACGGCGCAAGGGAAGGCCGTGGTTGCGGGCAACGCCCGTCGGCATGGCGCCACGGCACGTCCGGATCCGGCGGCCGTGGCGACCTGGCTCAGGATTATTTTGGATGACCCAGACATCACAGCTGAGGCATTCGTGCCGACGGAGGAGCGCGGTTATCGCGCCCTGATGCTCGCGCAAGCTGAAGTGCAATTGGTCACTGCAACAAATGCATTGCGCGCCTACGAGGCAGAAATGCCTTTGATTTTACGCGTGGACAAGCAACTTACAGGGAAAGACATTATGGAGGGTTTGGCCTCTGGCGAGATACCGCGCCCAGACAGGACGCGGACGCAAACCCAAATCTTTCGAGATATTCTTGTCAGGAGGGAGGCGCTTCGTTCCGCGGAGCGTCAGCAAAAGCTGTTCAAGCGCTACCTAAGCGAGGCCCGCGCGCAACGGCGCAAAGCTTTTTTAGCTTGGCTTTTGGCAAACGGCGGGGAGGCGATAGCGGCATGAAAGCCTCACTTCCCGAAACAAAGCCAGTTTCCATCCTCAGGGGGTATTCGTGGGGTGAAAGGTGATAAGTCGATACTAACTAATTGATAATAAATAATTATATTAAAAGACGTTCTAAGCCGAGCCCAATGCAGACGCCTCGTTAAATGTGCACTAGAAGCGGTGGGCGGGCCAAACGCCCGATAACGCCTCCTCTCAAGCGCCCCTGATATGAGACCAGGATGCGGCGCAGCTGTTTACCGAAAAATTAGTCCATCTATTGGAATACGGCGCTTACGCCACCCAAGGATCGCATGAGCTGCACCTTGGAAGTATCTGTGGCGAAAGCTAAATCTCCTAAAACACAGCGCGGGCTAAGGTCGTTTCTCACCCCCATGACAGCCGCTTTCCACCTAAACATTGAATGGGGCGCGGGGCTGATTATATGACAACATCCAAGGGACCCAACGCCGTTGAATTACACACCAATCGTGTGTAAATTGCATGTGAAAGGGGAGAATGGTATGCAGACCACATCTGAAAAGCAGCGCACAAACATCACTCTGACGGCGGAAAATCTTGCCGCCGCGCGGGAGTTGGGTCTGAACGTGTCCGCGATCAGCGATGCTGCCGTCGCAGAAGCGGTGCGGGCGGCGCGGGCCACGGCGTGGGCTGCGGACAACGCGGCGGCGATCTCAGAGCGCCGCGCTTGGATTGAGGCCCATGGGATGCCTCTGGCAGACCTGCAGGTGCTGCGTCTCGGCTGATGGCACAATTCCAAGTTTATCGGGTATCCAGCGGACGGCTGGTGCTCGACCTCCAGACGGATCTGATCGACACCGGTTCCCGCGTCGTCGCCCCTCTGATCCCGATTTCAGTCGGGCCAAGGGTTATCGGACGCCTCGAGCCAGTGTTCGAAATTGAGGGCGATGCCCATGCCTTGCACACCGCAGAGATGGCGGCGATCCCCTCTGCGCTGCTCAAAGGGCCCCCCATCGCAGATCTTTCCGCATCTGACTATGAGATCCGCGGCGCCCTTGACATGGTCTTCTCGGGGTTCTGAGTGGGCCAAGCGGGCGGGCCCCGCCCGCCCCGCGCTGCCGTGTTTGGATCGGCCAGTCTGAAAATACCAACGGACAAATTCGGGGGGCGAGAAAGCCTTGTGCAAGCACAACCAAAAAGCGATATCCGACCTTATTGAGACTTCGCGTTTGCAAAGCGCGTGAGGTTCCGGTGAAAAGACATCAATAAGACGATCGTGCAGATTGAATTTAAACCATTTTCAAGCCTAACCTCATCTCCCGAAGCGGCTTTAAAATGGAATTTCACTCGGGAACTCTTCGGGTCGGATTGCGTGTGGCGATATTGCGGTGCGCAGTTTTGGGAAACAAAGTTCGCTTACCTATCACACATTTGGGAATGGCAGTCGCGGTTCGGGCTGCTTTCCAGATTTCTGAAGTCTATATCAACGGATGAAATTCGCAACCGACATTCGGCTGGGTCGCCAGCCTTTCGCCAGCATCGACCCATCTCAGTAATGCGAGGAAGCACCTCTTTCGACGTAACCGCGCGGTTGATACCGCCTGCCTGACTTCCGCGCGATGACTTAAGACATGTCCATAGCGACGTCGTCAGTGACGTGGCTTATGCGGAGGCTATCATGCGGTGCGAGGTTCTCGGTTTCGAGCGGCGGCGGCGATGGAGTGATGATGAAAAGCTATCGATCGTTTCGTCTGTTGGCATAGATGGAGCTACGGTCACGCAGGTAGCTCAGCGCTACAATGTCAGTCGACAGCAGGTTTACAGATGGCGGCACGAGTTAAAGGCGAAAGGTCTGTGGCCGCTGGACGCGGGCGCTGCCTTTTTGTCAGTCGATTTCCGGGTTCCGGAAGCCGCGCTTCCTGAGCCGAAGTCTGCTCCTGATGTTTCGCTTGAGCTTTGCTTGCAAGGAGGTCGGAGTTTGCTGTTTGATAGTTCCATCGACGCGGCCGCGCTGACACGATTGATCAGAGCGGTAGACGCGGCATGATTGGACCTGGAACCGGTGTCCGTGTGTGGGCCCGCACGTAGCAGCCATCGCGGGACTGTCCTGAATTTTGTGCTCTGGCGTGGTAACTGCTCTATAAGGAGACCCACGTATGAGCATCGACAAA
>FUFK010037533.1_pt1 | contig 40570 bp, 41 predicted proteins | sample 1021851 | NCBI WGS metagenome assembly FUFK01 (sample SAMEA51879418, study PRJEB19060) | metagenome
GGTGTACACGGATTTGCAATCCGCTGCGTCACCACTCCGCCAACCCGCCTAGAATCAATAAACTGAGAAATGGATGACTATATGATTAGTTACTTAAACTATTTCAATATGGCAAGTCGCTGTCAAAAAATGAATGTAAGGTTAGACCATATTTGGGGATATAAAATTCTTATATTTTTCCAACATTTTTCCAATATATAGAATGCTCAGAAATTTGGCCTTTTGCAACTTATTCTAATCCCCTTTTTTTCTTCTGCGATGATATAAAATGTTCAACATCGGCAGCAGATAGATTTGGATATTGTTTAGCTATTTCAAAAATTTTTTCTGAATGTGTTTTTTCAGACCAACTGCCTGATGGCCCACCAGTTAAGGTGCTTGTCATAAAATCTATCGGGTTAAACCAATCAAAAGGGCCATCGCGGTACATTTCATATATGTCTTCTTCAAGTGCCATAATTCATTTTATCCACTAACTCTGTATTAAATCCCAAATAGCAAGCCAATACAGATCCAAAGTTTGTTGGTGTTTCACCGGATGCGAGATATCCTCTTTTTTGTGCATGCTGCTTTGCAAGACTGATATCGTCTGTTCTTATTGAACGCCGAGAAAAATCTAATATCAGTTGCTTTGTTTTTGTATGATCAACAGGGTCCATATTTACCTCAAACGCGTTAAAGATGACCGTNGGCTACNACTGNTAATTATCTCGAAAAAAATACTTATCAAGAGGTGGTGTCGATAATAATGTTTTCTCCAGCTTTCGAGGCCTAAGTTTTAATTCAAATTAATAAAACTCAAGTTCTGATACCATGACGTCCGCCGTATGATCCTTTCCATAAGCAACTATTCCGATTGTCTTTATAGAACTAGGATCAAAAACACTTTTCATAAAATTTGAGGATCTTTTAAATTGTTCAAAGGGAATATTTACTTCTTTCCAGGTAGGCTCCGATTTAAAACTGGCATGGTAATACTGCCAAGGAAGTCTTGAGCTTCTATTTCTCAGGTGTAAGAAATATTCATCGCCATTGCCTTGCATCCTAATTTTTATACCTTTATATNTTTCTAATTGGTCTATCGAATAAGGCATGCGCACCTGGATAAACCCTCCGTTATTTTTAGTAGATACCTCGCCATAAAGCCTTATTGCTTTTCCTGACGCTACTATCACATACTCAGACGATCCTACAGATATGCCCCCCATAACGTTATCAGCGAAATAAATCCAGCTACCGCTTTCTATAAGGTTTTCCGCAATCAATTGTGTTTTCCCAATAATAATAAGTAAGAGAGCTATTAACAACTTTTTCAATTTAAGCGCTTTTTTTGGCATCAATACAATCCCCTCGCTGCTACGGAACTAGCTTGATCAAGACGTTTTGCAACACAAGTCCAGAATAACCACGTTACGGCTAATGTTCTCCAAGCAATGCTAACAATCATGTAAACTGTTTGCGTAGATTTCTAGTGCTCTCTGCCAGTAATACCATGTCTACCCCTACAGCCGTAAAAGTAGTTCCCGCGGAAATATAACGGTTGGCACTATCGAAATCCAGAGTGAGTATTCCAGACGGCTATTTTTAGTGATTTCAATTTACTAATTGCATCCATTATTGCTTTTACTACTTTTGGGTGATCTATTTCCCCAGGGTAACCCATGCTCGCACTAAGGTCTGCTGGACCAATAAAAACGCCATCAATGCCCGGGGTTAAAGCAATAGCCTCTATCTGCTCTATCGCCTCCGTCGTTTCGACTTGAACTAATAGACATATTTCTTCGCTTGCTCGTTTGAAATAGTTTTCNACAGACCCATATCTTGTTGCTCGGGTCATTCCAGCCATTCCTCTCAAACCATTTGGACCGTATGTTACAGATGATACAGCATCTTCCGCTTCTCGAGCTGATTGAATGTAAGGAAGAAGTAACGTTAGAGCTCCCATGTCGAGTATTCTTTTTATCAAAATGGGATCGTTTGCTGCTGGTCTTACGACGGCAGAAACATTTTCATATGCTGCTATCGATTGCAAACTGCTTTGAATTTCTACAGTTTCAACGGGTGCATGTTCTGTATCAATGAGAACCCAATCAAATCCACACGTTGCTAAGAGCTCTGGTACTGAGTTTCCCGATATGGAGTTCCATATTCCAAGTTGATGTACTCCATTTATTAAGTTTTTCTTGAAATTATTTTTTGGTAATTTCATTAGTTTCACCCATCAATTTTTATTTATTTTTTCTCGCCATATGATAACTAAACCTGCCGTAACTATGAAAAGAACACCAGGAAATANTGTATCCAATGGGAATTCNCCAAAAACTACCCAGCCAAGCACAAAAGCCGATACTATTCCNAAATAGTTGAATGGTGCAATTGCAGAGGNTTCAGCAGCCCGATAGGCAATCATGAGGCATACAACACCAAATCCTCCGCAAAAAGACATTGATAGCAGCAAAATCGCATCTGAGTAGTTTTGAATTGGTGTAAATGTGATTGCCAGGCTGGCATATAAGCCGGCACCAAGAGCCGCTGAAGTTGCAGAATATAAATACAATATAGAGTTTGAAATTTCTTTCTTAAAACTTCTAAGAGTTACTATTGATAGAGCATAACAAAATGATGCGCCTATTGGCAGTATTGAGTTCCAGCTAAAGATATCACTCCCTGGCCTTATCACTAGCACTGTGCCCAAGAAGCCAATAAAAATCGCTGCCCAACGCCAGACCCCAACATACTCCTTATAAAGAACTATTGCTAATATCACTATGAAGATAGGACCTGTCTGTCCTAAAGTTGCCACAGTCGCTAGTTCTAACCTGCTTATAGCCGTATAAAAAAGTAACTGAGCCAGCGCCACTATAAATCCACGAAAAAAGGCAAGCTTCCATTGCTTAATTTTATAATCTTGAAGTTTAAAAGATAATTCCGCCGTAAAATATAAAAGTAATATGCTCGGAATTAGGCCGAGTGTGTTTCTATAAAAAGAAAGTTCTTCCGGNGTATAGGTNATTGAAAGATATCGAATATGNACAGCCATAAGGTCGAAACATATAATTGAGAATAGCAACCATGTTATTGCTTTAAATGTTCTTTCGTTAGCCAAGTTTGATATGTCCAGATATGTGCATTGGAATTGACTTAAAAAAGCAAATAACTTTTTCAAATTTTAGAAATTTAGAAGTATACCTAATTCGACATATACAAATCGCATAATATCTTCCAGTCGATTAAGTACTGCCTAAATTTGTAAAGCCCAAATTACATAAAAATATNTGTGAATAGTTAGTTGCAGTTTGAAGTCTACATTATCCAAATAGTTATTAATCCTGCTACTAACGTCGCTGAGACAGATTTTGTTAGATATGCAAATATAACGGCTATTGATGCGGCCACTAGTTTTTCTGCTTCATATAAAACTTCTTGACCATTAAAAGAAATAAGACTGCTTGCTATGATTGCTGATAACACTGAAGTAGGCACATATACGACATATCGATTNAGCGATAATGGTAANTGAATATTGCGAATTCCAGAAAACATAGAAATGCGAAATATAAAATTTATNAATCCAGTTAAAANCATAACAAACCAAATCATTTGTTGTGATTCCATTTTTCGACGAAAGCACCCATCAAAATTCCTCCAAGAGCTGCAATAATTATCCAAGTATTCCAAGGTAATGATTGGCCACAAATAGCAATTAATCCGGAGGTTAGCGCACTAACGATAGTCGGAATACTCCGTAANANTGGAACCACTATTGCTATGAAAGTTAATGGTATAGCAAATGCAAGTTCCCAATTCTCNGGTATAGTAGATCCTNCAATCACTCCAATAATTGTNGAGGTTTGCCATGTGAGCCAGAGTGTTAGACCTGAACCAAGCATGAAAAAATGCACTGGTCCACTTGTCCCATGTGAGGTAAATCGTTTTATGGATACTGCAAAGGCCTCATCGGTTAATAAGTAAGCAAGGATTATTCTCCATTTAAAATTCAATTTTTCCAGGTGTTGAGCTACCGCAGCACTATATAAAACATGTCTTAAATTTATCAGTGCCACTGAGGTCCCAATAACAATATAGGCAGACCCAGCAGCCCATAATTGTGCAAAAACAACCTGACTAGCTCCCGCAAAAATAATACTAGACATCAAAATGGTCTCAGTTTCTGACAGGCCACTACTAATGCCCAGGACCCCAAAAACTAAACCAAACGGTACAACTCCNAATAAGAGTGGCAGCATAGCGCTTACNCCTAATAAAAACTCTTTTTGTTTCATTTCTTCCTGNTGTGAAATAGTCTTTTCTTGGAGGCATCCACTAAAAGAAAAATTTAACTTGTGCAACTGAACAGCGCCTGACATTTTGGCATTGNTAANGCAGTTATAGTTGGACGGTAAGAATGCCCATCAAAAATCGATTTGCCGAGTTATACCCTACGATTGTAGAATGGAGACATGACTTCCATAGAAATCCAGAATTGCAATATGAACTTCCTAAAACTGCAGCCAAGGTCGCTGATCTTTTGAGAAGTTTCGGTTGTGACGAGGTGGTTGAAGGTGTCGGTAAGTCAGGTGTCGTCGGAGTTATTCATGGTCAAGTTGACACGTCACGACGTGTAATTGGTTTGAGAGCTGACATGGATGCGCTTCCTATCGATGAAAAGTCAGATGTCTTATATAANTCTGAGGTTCCAGGTGTAATGCATGCCTGNGGTCACGATGGGCACACATCGATGCTTTTNGGNGCTGCANAATATCTTTGTGAAACAAGAAACTTTGATGGAAAAGCCGCTGTGATTTTTCAACCTGCTGAGGAAGGAGGTGCAGGAGCCAAAGCAATGATTGATGATGGACTTGTAACTCGATTTAATATTGATGAGTTTTACGGCATTCACAATATGCCTGGAATTGAAACAGGCAAATTTGCAATCAGACCGGGACCATTAATGGCATCGGCTGATCGTTTCAAAATTATACTCACAGGTAAAGGTGGACATGCAGCAATGCCGCATTTAGCAGTAGATACGACTTTGGTAGCTGCACAGATACTTGTAAATTTGAATCTGATTGTATCTCGGTCTATTGATCCGCTTAAACGTGTGGTTGTCACAGCTGGCACATTTAAAACTGACAGCAGTGCACTCAATGTTATAGCAAATACGGTCGAACTAGAGGGATCTGTTCGTAGTTTGGATGAAGATATGCGTGACCTTGTTCAAGAGCGCTTGCACCANNTAGCAGAGGGTACTGCAGCAGCAAATCAATGCGAGATAACTATTGAATATGAACGGGGCTATCCAATAACGGATAATAATGAAGAAGCTACACAACATGCTATCTCGGTTGCATCATCGGTNTCTGAAGTTGATACAGACACACCACCAATTATGCCATCAGAAGATTTTGCTTACATGTTGATGGAAAAACCTGGCGCATTTATTTTTTTAGGAAATGGAGATAGTCAAATGCTGCACAATCCAGANTATATATTNGATGATGAAGCTATCCCATTTGGTTCTAGTTGGTACGCTGGCATGGTGGAAGAGCGGCTTCCAATAACAGGATAAATATCTTTTGTTTTGATACTTACAAATATTGTAGGCAAGCAGAAATTATTTAATGAATTGCATTGATACTATACGGCTGTTGTGTCAATACACGCTTGTGCTTTAACTTTTTGAGAGTTGCTAATGTCTGATAATGTAGTACGTCGTAGGATGATGGTTGATAATCAAATTCGTCCATCTGACGTTACGAAATTTCCAATTATAGAGGCTTTTTTGTCAATAAAGCGCGAGGCCTTTGTTCCATCAGAGAATAGAGATACGGCGTATGTTGGAGAACATATTCGTATTGGAAATGACAGAGTAATTTTGGATCCTCGCACATTAGCAAAGATGCTTGATCTAGTAGATGTTAATGACAGCGAACTCGTTTTGGATGTTGGCTCGGCTTTTGGATATTCTGCTGCTATCATAGCGCATCTTGCAGAAGCGGTAGTGGCTTTGGAAAGTGAGGATAAACCAGCCAATGAAATGCAAACCGCTCTTATTGAGCATGATATAGACAATGTCATTGTTGAAAGAGGGCCTTTGCATCAGGGAGCACCAAGCCACGCACCATATGATGTAATTTTCATACAAGGTGGNATNGAGCTGGTANCGGATAAAATATNGTCCCAATTAAAAGACGGTGGAAGGATGGTGGNNATTTTTATGGAGGGGNCACTTGGCAGAGTTAAAATTGGGTATAAACTAANTNATGAAATAAGTTGGCGATTCGGTTTTAATGCTGCAGCACCTGTTCTAGATTGTTTTAAAAAAGAACTGACCTTCACATTATAAACTTGGCANTTGCCTCAATCGTTAATAGTTGGGTAATAAAATGAAAGTTATTCTAAAGTCTTCAATANTTTCAGTAACTTTCTTATTTTATTCTTTTTTGTTACCGCTCCAGGCTAAGAGCCTTTCTGAAGCGCTTGTAGAGTCATATAATAATTCAGGGTTACTAGATCAGAACAGAGCCTTATTGAGAGCTGCCGATGAAAATACAATCATAGCATCCTCCGCATTATTACCAATAGTTTCGTGGGCTGCTAATTTTTCGGGAAACTGGAGTGAAACTGATACCGCAGGAAGTGTGACGAGCGATGTTGTTTGGCGGGGTAACGTTGGTTTGAACTCGTCTTTAACTATATTCGATGGCGGTTCCAACAGGCTTGCTGCNGATGTAACCAAGCAAAATGTTCTNGCTACACGCCAAGGACTGATAGCATTAGAACAGAGAGTTTTAGGAGGTGCAGTCAGTGCATTTATGGGGGTTCTGGAAGGTAGGGAAACCGTTCGATTGAGAGAAAACAACTATTCTGTAATCGAAGAGGAGCTCACAGCGGCAAAAGACCGCTACGAAGTAGGGGAAATTACAAGAACCGATGTAGCGCTNGCAGAAGCTCGGCTCGCATCTTCCGCAAGCGCACTTTCAGCCGCTAAAGGTCTACTAGTTCAAGCTGAGGCGGTATTTAAAAATGCTGTAGGGACGTTGCCGGAAGACTTGCTTCCGCCAAAAGAAATGCCAGCTGTGCCAACAACAATCGAGGAGGCACTATCTATTGCTACTTCTTCCCATCCNGANCTTANGCAACTACAATATCAAATAAAAGCCAGCGAGTTAACATTAAAACGCATTAAAGCNTCATCAAAAGCCAAGATGACTTTAAACGGTGATATTGGACTTTCGGATAGTGATGCTCAACCTGACACACTGCAAGCGTCTATTGGCCTACAGTTAAGTGGAACAATTTATCAAGGTGGTTCAATATCTGCAAAAGAGCGACAGGCCCTTGCTAATCTGCAGGCTGTTCGCTCTGGTTTGCATGTACAGATTGATACGATCGAGCAAACGATTTCATCGGCATATGCAATGTTGGAAGTGTCTAAGGCGAGTAGAGNCGCGATCGAGAAACAAATAGANGCTGCTGAAGTTGCTTTTNATGGGGTTAAAGAGGAGGCNTTCCTTGGGGCGCGAACTACCTTGGATGTGCTTAATGCTGAGCAAGAATTATTAGATGCCAAGTCTCAGTTAATAAATGCTAGTTATGATGAGTATCTGGCTGCTTTTGATGTTCTATCTGCTTCTGGTTTATTGACAGTTGAATATCTAAACCTACCGGTCGCGCGCTATGACCCTGAAGAGTATTACAAGTCTATTATAAGTAATAAGGAAGTAGGTAATGAAAGTTTCAAAGCAATTAAAAATTTACTACACGAGTTGAATAAAAACTAGTAAACGACTTTGAAATTTAGGCTGCCTCAGCGTGATCAGAGGCCGCGTTTCGTCTCTCACTTTCCTCTCTAGAAAGAGCAACGGAAGTCCTAACACCTTTAGCAACAAATTCCATTAATCCACTCACAACTCGTTCNTTTGGATCAATNCCGGCGCACGATAAAACTTCACGCCCATCGCGCGATCTTGCCCACCGAGCTATCTGCTCGGGGCCGTTTCCGTATTTTCTGTCATCTGCAATCGCATCATCCAATGCCGCCAGAACGACCGCAGCGAATAATTTCCTAGCGCGNTTTCCTTGCTCTGTATTAAACGCTGATGCGTCAACGAAATCTTTCATCTCGTCGCCCTTCTCTTTATATTTCTGGCGTAACGAGGCTTATGTACCATTATTACTGATTCGGGTAGCCTAAAAATGCATAGCTACTATGATGCTTATGCATAGCTATAAGGCGACCCATGTCAAAAGCCTTGTNTAACTTCNTTANGTTAGGTAGAGCTGCTGTCTAAACAATCAACAAATAGGTTCTTTTTAAAATGCCGAAGATAAATGGAAATGAAATAAAACCCGGAAATGTGCTTGATCACGATGGNGGGCTTTGGGCTGCTNTAAAAGTTGACCATGTTAAACCGGGTAAGGGAGGTGCTTTTGCTCAGGTTGAATTAAAAAATCTTCGTACAGGAACCAAACTCAATGAGCGTTTTAGGAGTGCAGATAAAGTTGAGAAGGTTCGCTTAGAACAAAAGGATCAACAGTTTTTGTATGAAAATGATGGTATGCTCGTTTTTATGGATACTGAAACATTTGAACAAATAGAATTGCCGTCGGATCTGCTTGGTGACCGTAGACCTTTTTTGCAAGATGGTATGCAAATTGTTGTCGAATTTTACGATGACGAGGCGCTGAATGCTTCATTNCCTGCTAAAGTGGTATGCCAAATTGTTGAGACAGAGCCTGTTGTTAAAGGNCAAACAGCAGCAAATAGTTTTAAACCTGCAATTCTGGATAATGGTGTGAAAGTTATGGTGCCGCCATTTATTTCTCAAGATGAAGCCATAGTAGTGAATACTGAGACGATGGAATATTCTGAGAGAGCTTAGTTCGATGAAATTGGGTTTGTATCTACGAATATCCTTTTGGTACTTTTTGTAGACAGTATTTCATCTCTATTTTTTAAACGTACATATGCTAAAGCTGACCTGTCATAAACCGTCAGTACAGACCCTATTGGCTTATCATTTAAAAATAATTCTTCTCCAACTACCATGGTCTCCTCGGAGCCTATCTTTACCAACCCTTTATGCAATTCTGTTTTATGTTTCATCCTGGCCGTAACTTCTTGTCCTACGTAGCAGCCTTTTTTGAAATCAACACCGTTTAGTCTCTCAAATCCCATTTCCAATATATAACTTTCGCCAGTTAGTTCGCTCCCATATTCTGGAATTACGTAATCAACCCGTAATTTTGTCCAATTTATGGGCTGGTTAAATTTCTCTGCATCTATGCTGTATAAACGCCACCCTAGTTNTGGATGCCGGGGATCGGNGAAGGCCCCTTCTGGGGGATCAGTNAGTCCCAATGCGACGNTGACTTCTAATTCTTTTATTTCAACATCCGACCGCAGTTTATAAANATTAAATCTTTCAAGTAAGGTTTGGGCCAGATCTGCGTGAACATCAATTCCGAATGCATCTTCAAGCGGTACAACAAAGAAATCAGCNATATACTTGCCTTGAGGAGTTAGTAAAGCGCTATAAACTAGGCCATTATCGATTAAATTAATATCATTACTTATTAAATTTTGCAGAAATTTTTTACAATCGCTTCCTTTCAGCCCCAAAACCTTTCGGTTATTAAGCGGTGTTACCATTNAATAGCTCCNTTTNAAAACTTACCGCATTTTAATNATATGGAAAACTCATGCGCGCACCAATATCAATAGTAATTCCAACATTGAACTCACAAAATACGGTTAGAAAGACACTTGCGAGCTTATTTGAAGGTATTGAAGCTGGNNTTGTTAGAGAGTTAATTGTTGTAGATGGTGGCTCTACAGATCAAACAAGAGAAATTGTGGAAGAGTGTGGGGGAAAATTTATCTCAAGCGAAGCCTCCCGAGGGTATCAACTAAAAAAAGGGGTGAATTTAGCCAAAGGAGATTTCATATTTGTCTTACACAGTGACTCAGTGCTTGAACCAGGTTGGAGTGAAATTGTAAAAAAGTATTTTAATAAAGACGCTGGATACTACTGTAAATTATCTTTTGATATAATTCATCCACTGGCTTCAATGACATCAACTTGGGCAAACGCTCGATCGTTAATTTTTAATCTCCCTTATGGTGACCAGGGATTGTTAATACCTAGAAAGTTACTCATGGAAAATGGCAGTTATTCACCGATACCCATTATGGAAGATGTAGAATTAGCATTACGTTTTAAAGGAAAATTATTCCGCATGCCCATNGTTATAACNACCTCATCAAGNAAATATCGCAAAAATGGTTGGCTCAGACAAGGAAGTAAAAATATGATTAGGTTACTTCGGTTTTTACTGGGAGCAGATCCTAATAATCTAAGCGATGATTATAATTGAAGCTAACTTATTTTCCCGTCGATTAATTCAACAACTCTGTCCATTCGCTTCGCCAGATCTAAGTTGTGAGTAGCGATCAAGGCAGCTAAATTTGTTTTTTTGACAATCTTCAGCAAAGACTCAAAAACTGACAAAGTGGTGTTCTGATCTAAATTTCCAGTGGGCTCATCTGCTAAAATTATTTTGGGTTTATTCGCAAGCGCTCTGCAAATTGCTATTCTTTGTTGCTCACCGCCAGACAGCTCTGCTGGTCTATGATTAGATCTATTTGCAAGATTTACCAAATCTAACAGNTCGTTTGACCGTCGTTGAGCATCTTTTGATGGAAACCCATTGGCAAGTTGAGGCAGATCAATGTTTTCTCTTGATGAAAATTCGGGCAACAGATGATGAAATTGATAAACGAAGCCAATTTCTCGCCTCCGTATCATGGTTAGTTGATTATCACTTTTGTTTTGTATTTCTTGCCCATNTATAAATATTTTACCGCTCAGTGGTTTATCGAGTAACCCAGCAATTTGAAGAAGGGTAGATTTACCTGCGCCAGACGGCGCAACTAAAGCAACAATTTCTCCTGGAAATAATTGTAAATCTACACCCTTTAGTACTTCAATTTTATTTGAACTTCCTTTGGAAAAGCTTTTTTTAATAGATGCTAGTTCTAATACCGGTTTATTCATAACGAAGAGCATCCACTGGGTGAAGGCTGGCGGCTCTTCTTGCAGGAATAATTGTAACTAAAAAACTTAAGCCTAAAGATAAGCAAGTCGCCTTTATTAAGTCAATAACATGTAACTCTGCGGGCACAGAATATATTCCTCTAATGGATGGATCCCAAACACCGCCACCGGAAAGAACATTAATTACAGAAAAAATTGGGTCAATATATATTGTGAAGAGGCAGCCTAAAACTATACCCAAAATAGTACCTAAAATTCCGGTGAAAGCCCCACATATCATAAATATTCGCATTATTGAGCCTCGTGATAGTCCTATAGTGCGTAATATTCCAATATCCCTACCTTTATTTTTAACCAACATGATTAAACCAGATATAATATTCATACTTGCTATCATCACCAAAATTGACATGAGAACAAACATTACATTGTCTTCTATCTCAAGAGCTCGCAAAAAACTGCTTGAAGCATCTCTCCAAGTCCATAACTGAACATCAGGAGCGACGACATTTTCTATCTGGGAAGTAGCTTCGGTGAGATTGCTTGGATTATTTAAAAGGACTTCAATTTCGTCTGCTAATCCTTCTCTGTTGAAGTACTCTTGTGCGACACTGAACGGTAAATATGACCTAGTTCTGTCAATATCATACCTTCCGGCTGTGAATATATAAACTATTTTGAACTGTTTAACTCGCGGCGAAGTTCCAAATGCGGTCCTTACTCCATTTGGCGAAATCAGTTTGATGCTGTCACCAACTTTTACGCCTAATTCCCTAGCAACTCCTGAGCCTATAGCGATGCCATTTTTAAAATCATTCATATCACCTTCGAATTCTTCTGGCTTTGCAATTCTATCAAGACGAAGCAGGTTTTCATAAGATATGCCGAAAACCTCTAATCCAGTGTTACGATTGTCAAATGTCGCCATAATCTGACTTCTAATGAGAGGAGCACTCCCTTTAACACTTGGTAATGAAAGCAGGTTAGACGCTATTTCGTCATAGTCTTTGAAAGTCCTGCTAACGTTTCCGTACTGATCCTGAGAGGGTGCTTTATATAGTGTTATATGTGAGTTAGCCCCTAATATTGTGTCAACAATCTCAGTCCTAAAACCGGATCTTACTGATAATGTTGCTACCAAAGCAAAAACTGCGAGTGTAATTCCAATGAGGCTAATCCAAGTCATCACACTTACACCGCCTTCAGCTCGCTTGGCTCTCAGATACCGCCAAGCAATTTTCCATTCATAGCTTGCAAAGGGAAGTGCTTTGTTGTCCAATGATATGCCCTTTAATCAAAAATGGTCGTCTCTTTCTTGGATAGTAAATCGGTTATGTTAAATCTGCAACGGCTCTTGCTTCCTTGAAAAAATTGGTTTTGTATCCTCGTATGAGTGACCATCGATTAACAAACATTGTAAAATCACTTCCGGCCAGTATTCCATTTGTTGCTCCGGAGGAGCATGAACGTATTGTAGGACAAAAATTTTCAGCACGACTTGGTGCTAATGAGAACTGTTACGGTCCATCGCCGAAAGTTCTTGAGGCAATAAAAAACCTGTCTGTTGATATTTGGAAATATCCAGATCCAACAGCNCATGATTTAAAAAAAGTACTGGCAAATTTNTATAATATTCCTGATANTAATATAGTNATAGGGGAAGGCATNGATGCTCTTTTAGGCTATTTGGTAAGGTTATTTGTCCAAGTAGGCGACAATGTGGTCACATCAAATGGATCCTATCCAACGTTTAACTATCACGTCGAGGGTTTTGGTGGGCAACTTTTTAAATGTGACTATCTAGACGATAAAGAAGATCTACAATCACTTATTGATACTGCTTCTAAAACTAAAGCAAAACTAGTGTACATTTCTAATCCCAACAACCCCATGGGCACTTGGACACGCGGTGAGCAAATAGTTTCACTACTAGACAAACTGCCAAATGATAGTTTGCTTGTTTTGGACGAAGCATACGCTGAATTTGCTCCAGATGAAGCAAAAGTCCCAATATTTTTAGATGATCCCAGAATGATTAGATTTCGTACTTTTTCGAAGGCCTATGGCGTTGCTGGCGCTCGGATAGGATATGGTATTGGAAATGAAGAGCTAATCGCTGAATTTGATAAGATAAGGAACCATTTTGGAAACAGTTTGTTGTCTCAGGTGGCAGCAATAGCTGCTATAAAAGATCAAAGATATTTGTCAGAGATAGTAAAAAAAATCTCGCTTGGCAGGGAGGAAATTTACCAAATTGCTCAATCAAACGGTTTATCTGCGATACCATCTGCGACAAACTTTGTTGCTATCGACTGCGGAAAAGATGGAAAATTTGCANATCAAATTATGAATGGCCTGCTTGAAGCGAAACTTTTTGTAAGGAAGCCCGTGGTTGCCCCTCTTGATAGAACAATCAGAGTAACAGTTGGGCGAGATGAAGAAATAGATTTACTTAAGAATGTTCTTCCTGATGTCCTTAAAGCTCTGCGATAACTGATGCTGCCTTGTTAATTGCATTATTGCCATGAGGTACCCCAACAGCGATCATAGCGGTTTCCAGAGTTGCAATTAACGCCATTATCATTTGAGCATTTACGTGACCCATATGGCCTAATCTAAAAAAACCATCTCCATTAGGGTCTTTAGGCGTAGCCATACCGAGACCTATGCCGATTGTTAATCCAGTATTTTCTTGTAGCCACTTTCTAAGGAGGGTACCGTTTGGTTTGTTAACACGTAGTGAAGTGACGGCATTTGATCTCAAGTTCTTATCTTGAATGTTAGCCTTTAATTCTCCACCCTTAGCCCATTCATCAATAGCCGCCCATATGGCTTTAGCAAGTACTTCATGCCTTTTCCAAACCGCCTCGATACTTTCTTTTAAAAGCATATCCAGAGCCACATCAAGCCCGTAGAGGTGGTGGGTTGGAGCGGTTCCTCCAAAATACTTATAATAATAATCTGGATTTATGCGAGGATCCCAGTCCCAATAAGACGCCACCATTTTAAGAGATTTTTGTCGATCTTTTGCTTTTTGGTTAAAAAATACAAAGCTAACGCCAGGTGGTACCATGATACCCTTTTGACAGGCAGCTACCATCACATCGACACCCCAGTCATCCATATGAAATTCATCGCATGCTAGTGAAGCGATACAGTCAACCAACAGCAAGGCTTCGTGATTAAGATTATTTAACAAAGCTCGGATTGGTGCAATTTCATTTTTTACAGAAGTTGAAGTGTCGACGTGTGTGACCAGAACCGCTTTGTAGTTTTTGTCTTTTTTTAGAGCCGATTCCAGCTGAGCTAAGTCTATAGTGCTGCTGGTACCAAAATCTAATACGGTTGTGTTCAGGCCATTTTTTTGTCCAATCTCTCCCCACCCGTGTCCAAACCGACCTGTTGCAACTACAAGTATTTTATCGCCTATATCAGTTGTGTTGGCTAGAGCTGCCTCCCAAGCGCCATGACCATTGGCAATATACATTGCCACATGGCCCTCAGTTCTGGCAACTNTACATAATTTAGGAACAATATTATCTGTTAATTTTACAAGTTCCCCTTCATAGATATTTGGCGATGATCGATGCATCGCCTGCAAAACTTTTTCAGGAATTACAGATGGACCTGGAATGGCCAGATATTCGATACCGTTACTTAAATTCATTTTATTTCCTATTGAGATTTATAGTGATAACCCATAGGCCTAGCACGTCAATCCTATATTAACTTTTCCTTCGATTTATCGTAATTTCAAAGATCCATTAGTGAACTTAAATTAAAATTGATCAAAAGATTGTTCTTATGAAACTTCAATGATAAAATCCACCACATAGTCCATAAACTTTTGCAAGATTTAGGACGAACTGCTTGCTTGTTTTATCGTCAAAATTTTAAAAATAAGTACTAACATCAATTAAAAAATTTTAAATTACTTCTAAAAGGTTAAACATGGCTACACTATCAGTCACGAATATTTTCAATCTTTCCAAAGCAACTCTGGTAAAATTTGGAGCACTCGACTGGATAGCAGANGCGGTGGCAGATGCAATCGCAAACTCTGAGAGCGTTGGTAATAGGATTTGTGGTCTATACTATTTGGAGAGTTATTGTCTTCAACTTAAATCGGGTAGGGTTNGGGGCGATATTGAGCCGATNGTTTCTCAAGAAAAAGCGGGGATAGTGCNCGTTGATGCTAAGTTTGGATTTGCCCAGCCAGCATTCCAAAGAGGCATAGTTCCAGCCCGTGAAGCAGCATTGAAAAATGGCATCTGTTCTTTAGCAATCGGGCATGCGCACACCTGTACATCACTTGGGTATTTTACTGAACAGATTGCAAAGAGCAATCTGATTGGTATTGGGTTTACTAATGCCTCCCCAATTGTCGCCGCACCGGGTGGTAAATCACGCATTATTGGAACAAATCCAATTGCATTTTCGGTGCCTGACGGAAAAGGAAATACTGTAATTCATTTTGATCAATCTACTACTGCCGTTGCCTTAGGCAAAATTACAATGGCCAAAGCAGCTGGTGAAAAAATACCTTTTGGTTGGGCCCTTGATAAGAATGGTGAACCAACAGCCGACCCAGAGGCTGCTTTAGAAGGCTCTTTAGTATCGAGCGGTGGTTATAAAGGATGGGGTTTTGGGCTTATGGCAGAAGTATTAGCCGCAGGTCTTGCAGGAGGCTTGGCGTCACAATTTGTGCAACCCCTCAAAGCTAAAGATGGAGAACCGCATAACCTTGGACAATACTANATTTTGATTGATCCNCANAACGCTCCTGCTCTCNAAAACCTTCTNAATGATTTAGAAACGGCNGTATCTAAAGATGAGGGTACACGTTTGCCGGGTCAGGGCAAAGTTGCAGAGGAATTTGTTGTCGTGCCTGATGATCTTTTAGTTTTGCTAGAAAAACTCACTGGACTGGAGTGGAAAGACTAGACATCCAGTTCGTTGACAAAACGAGCATTGCTTTGAATATATTGGTATCTTAATTCAGGTTTTTTTCCCATTAACCTATCAACTAGATCCACAGTTTCACCCGGCTGTTCCTCATCAATAGATACCCGAATTAGCTTTCTACTTTTTGGATCCATTGTCGTTTGCTTGAGATCCTTGGCATCCATTTCTCCCAAGCCTTTGAAGCGGCTGACTTCTATTTTACCTTTGCCACCCAAGCCTTCGGACAGCCATTTATCGCGCTCAATTTGATCTTTGCAATACACTCTGTGTGAACCTTGAGTAAGACGAAAAAGTGGGGGGCAAGCCAGGTAGAGGTGTCCTTGATCGATGAGTGGTCTCATTTGTGTGAAAAAGAATGTCATCAAAAGAGATGCAATATGTGCGCCGTCCACGTCTGCATCTGTCATTATTATTACTTTGTCATATCTGAGGTCATCGATATTAAATTTTGACCCCAAGCTCGTACCCAATGCTTGTGTCAGGTCATTAATCTCCTGATTAGTTCCCAGTTTTGAGCTTGCGGCACCAAGGACATTCAAAATTTTTCCTCTTAATGGTAATAGTGCTTGAGTTTTTCTATCCCTTGCCATTTTTGCGGAACCCCCGGCACTATCTCCTTCAACAATAAATATTTCAGTACCGTCTCGTGTGCTTTCTGAGCAGTCAACGAGTTTTCCTGGCAATCGAAGCCTTTTGGTTGCTGACTTTCTGGCTGTTTCTTTCTCTTGTCGTCTTCGTAGTCTTTCTTCTGCCCTTAAGATAAGAAAATCTAATATAGCAGTTGCAGACTTACTATCAGATGCTAACCAATTATCAAAATGGTCCCGGACTGAGCTCTCTACTAATTTTTGAGCCTCCACAGTTGCAAGACGGTCTTTAGTTTGTCCAACGAATTCAGGTTCCTGTATAAAGCAAGACACCAGTGCACAGCTGCCTAATGTAAGGTCTTCTCGCGTAATATCTTTTGATTTCTTACTATTAATGCGTTCACCGTAGCTTTTGATACTTTTTAAGATAGCNGCCCAGAAGCCACTTTCATGTGTACCTCCTTCGGGTGTTGGGACTGTGTTGCAATAGGATTTAACAAAACCATCTCTCGCGGGTGTCCAATTTATGGCCCATTCAACTTTACCCGGAATTTGAAATTTTTCATAAAAATCAACCGTGCCAGCGAAAGGGTAATGGGCGTAAGTAGATACTCCATTCAGGGTTTCGTTTAAAAAATCTGAAAGGCCGCCAGGAAAATGGAACGTTGCATCGGTTGGTGTTTCTCCATCACTTATTTCTGACTTCCACCTTATTTCTACACCAGAAAATAAGTACGCCTTCGACCTAATTGATTTAAAAAGTCGAGAGGGTTTAAATTTATGATTTCCAAAGATTTCGTTGTCAGGCACAAAACTTACATAAGTTCCTCGCCTATTCGAAGCGTTTCCAATCTTCTCTAAATTACCAAGCGCAATACCTCGAGAGAATTTTTGTTCATAAAGTTCCTTATTGCGGGCTACTTGTACTACCATAGAACTAGAGAGTGCATTAACAACCGATGCACCGACGCCATGCAATCCTCCAGAAGTTTGATACGCTTTCCCCGAAAATTTTCCTCCAGCATGTAATGTGCAGAAAATTACTTCCAGTGCTGATTTGTCAGGATATTTAGGATGTGGATCAATCGGAACGCCTCTTCCATTATCTCTAATAGAGATTTCATAATTTTCTTTGAGTTCCACTTCGATGCGATTGGCGTGACCTGCTACAGCCTCATCCATAGAATTATCTAAAATTTCAGAAACCATATGGTGAAGGGCGCGTTCGTCTGTGCCACCGATGTACATCCCGGGGCGTTTTCTCACAGGTTCTAAACCTTCAAGAATTTCTATTGAAGACGCATCGTAATCTTGATTGTCTAAGTCTGACAATAGGTCAGTCATCTACTGCTGCTCTTTTTTACTCTTTTTTAAATCTGCAAAGTTAAATAAACAAGAGTAAGAATAATTTTTCTATTTTAATAAATCGANTTTATGCATGTAAATTATAAAATATGCATCTCTAAGCTTTAATGTTTCACACAAAATAAACTCATTCAATTTATAATTGACTTGAAAGAGCTCTGTTCAAATGCCATGGATTTCTAATGGAGAATGAACAGACTTTCCGTGCAAGTGGGAAAAATCTTGTTAAATTAGCTATACCTCTTATTGGCACACATCTGGCTAATGTAGCACTTGGTATCACGGATACTGTAATGATGGGTTGGTACTCGATACCTGCTCTGGCTGCGCTAGTCCTTGGGAATGCTTACTTTTTTGTTTTCTTTTTGTTTGGTGCTGGATTTTCTTTTGCAGTTCAGCCTCTTGTTGCCTCGACTTCAAGTGCAGGCGAGATAACCCTTGCCAGACGATACATGCGTATGGGGTTATGGTTATCGCTACTATATGCAATTTTAATTCTACCATTATTTTTCAATGCAGGTCCCATCCTAATTTTTCTTGGACAAGCGAGTGATATATCTGGCTATGCTGAAAATTATACTCGTATTGTGGGGTTTGGATTGATACCTGCTCTATGGGCTATGGTCTTCCGGTTTTTCCTGTCCGGCTTGCACCTTACCAAGGTGACGCTGATTATCACATTAACTACTGTGCTTTTAAACATACCCCTCAATTATCTTTTAATCTTTGGAAAGTTAGGCTTTCCCGAATTAGGAGTTTCCGGAGCCGCTATTTCTTCTGTAATAGTCCAAATTGTAACCGCACTTTTGATCACTGCGTATGCACTTTGGAAATTACCTGAATATAAGCTATTGGTAAGGTTTTTNAATTTTGACAAAGTTGCGTTCCTCAAGGTTGCAAAACTAGGATTGCCGATTGGTACAAGCATTGTCGCTGAGGCTGGTTTGTTCACTGCCTCATCAATAATGATGGGCTGGTTTGGAGCAGTAACGCTTGCGGCTCATGGCATAGCACTTCAAATAGCATCTGTTATGTTTATGATCCATTTAGGGTTGGCAGAGGCATCTACAATTAGAGCCGGCAATGCTTGGGGAGTTAAAAATTTAGAATATTTAAAAAAAGGAGCTAAAGTTGCCGCGTCCTGTTCGGTGCTTTTTTCTTTTATTGCAATGATTTTTCTGATTACATTTGGGGACATGCTTGTGTCATTTTATGTTGATATAGATGATCCAGCACGAGACCAGATAATTTATATCGGCGCACTACTACTGATTGCTGCGGCACTTTTTCAATTTGTAGACGGTGGTCAAGCAATGGCTTTAGGATTGCTAAGAGGTATACAGGATACCACGGTGCCGATGTTGATTACAATCTTGAGTTATTGGTTGGTGGGTATTCCATCAGCATATTTTTTTGCATTTGTAATTAATTGGGACTCCCTAGGTATATGGGCTGGATTAGGCACGGGCTTGGGGTTTGCAGCAACCTTGCTCGGAGTCCGGTTTATTGTTCTGGTTAATTCGGATCGTAAGGTGACGCTATAGTATTATAGACTAATCAACCAAATTTTTACAAAATGAAGATATTCGATCACAAGCAGTTTGAAGCTCATCCATTGATGTAGCAAAACTTATACGGAAGTTTGGCGAAAGACCGAATGCTGCTCCAAATACAACTGCTACATTTTTTTCTTCTAGGAGTGATAATGCAAATTGCTCGTCGTTAGAAATCACATTTCCCGATCGAGTTTTCTTACCAATTAATTTGCTAATGTCTGGGTAAACGTAAAAGGCCCCATTCGGAATTGGGCAAGATATACCATCTATAGTACTTAACTCTTTTACAACTAGGTTTCGACGCTCTTCAAAAATATATTTGTTCTCGTGGATAAAATCTTTTGGTCCAGTCAAAGCGGCCAGTGCTGCCCATTGACTGATCGTGCAGGGATTAGAAGTCGATTGAGATTGGATTTTACGCATTGCTGAAATAATTTTTTTGGGCCCACCTGCATATCCAATGCGCCAACCAGTCATAGCATAACCTTTAGAAACACCATTGCATGTAACAGTTCTATCATAAAGTTTAGGCTCCACCTCAACAGGTGTTACGAAATTAAAATCATCGAAAGTTAAGTGCTCGTAAATATCATCAGATAATATGTTAACTTTTGGGAATTCCAAAAGCACATCTGTCAACATTTTTAGTTCTTCTGCTGAATAAGCTGCACCAGTCGGATTTGAAGGTGAATTAAAGATCAGCCACTTTGTTTTATCTGATATTGCAGCCCTTAAGTCATTTGGCTGTAATTTGTAATTATTTTCCGAAACTGTTTTTACAATTTTAGGAATGCCTCCCGCAAGTTTAACCATATCTGGGTATGAGACCCAATANGGNGCTGGGATAATAACTTCATCATTCGCATTTAGTGTAGCCATCAAAGCATTGTATAATATTTGCTTTCCACCTGTTCCCACTGATATTTGGGACGGCTGATATTTTAGATTATTCTCTTCCAGAAACTTTTGTGAAATTGCGTCCTTTAATTCGGGCATTCCATCTGGGTCTGTATATTTTGTCTTACCTGCTTTGATAGCCTCAATTGCCGCCTCTTGAATATGTTTTGGGGTCCCAAAATCTGGCTCACCAGCTGATAGACTGATTATATCTTTACCCTCTGATTTTAATCTATTAGCAAGCGCAGACATTGTAATCGTTGCAGACGCATTAATTTTAGAGAGCGATTTTGACAGAGTTACCATCATATACCTATTTGAGTTTGATATCTATGTGTCTTATGCTCCCGAGAATAACCATTCAAGGAAATAATTGGAGCATGTCATGATTGATGATCTGGATTGGTACGGACCTGAGACTGCCACTTTCGGTGATCGGCTATCCGCTGCCATTGAAAAATCTGGCATGACTCAAAAACTGGTTGCTAAACGACTTGGCATAAAATTGGTAACGCTTAAATCATGGGAGCAAGATATCAGTGAGCCACGGGCCAATAGATTGTCTATGCTAGCTGGTTTGCTTGGTGTGTCTGTTATGTGGCTCTTGCATGGTGAAGGTGATGGAGTTGATCATTCAGATAAAGAAACTCAGGTTCCCCCAGAAATCAATGATCTACTATTTGAAATAAGAGCGGTTCAGACTGGGCTACTATCATCCGCAGATAAGTTGGCGAAGCTTGAAAAACAATTAAGGTCGAGATTAAAGGACATATGATGTCAGATGGAAGAGAGAACAAAATCAAAAAACTCAAAATGCGGTCAATGAGGCGTGGTATTAAGGAGATGGACGTTATACTCTCATACTACAGCGAAGTTTGTTTAGAAAAGATGCCTGGAGTTAAGTTGGATCTATACTCTGATCTTCTGTTTGAAAACGACCAGGATCTGTATAGCTGGTGCTCAGGGCAAGCGGTCCCGAAAAAAAAGTATGCAGCGATTATCTCCGAGATACGAGATGTTCTAAAGACAAAAAAATTTAACTAGGTTCAGTTTCTAGTTCGTTTTACTTCAACAAATATAATTAAATTCTACCAGTGGCCAATATTTGGCATAGAAGTCCATGGTTCACTAGGTTCCAGGGCTTCACCACATTGGAGTAGTTCAATTGAGATATTATCTGGCGACCGTACGAATGCCATTCGTCCATCACGTGGGGGTCGATTGATTACTATGCCATTTTCCTGAAGGTGCAGACAGGTTTGATAGATATTTTTTACCTCATAAGCTAAATGACCAAAATGTCTGCTGTCAGAGGGAAGTTTATCATCACCATCCCAATTAAACGTCAATTCTAGTGGACATTCGTGTTGNCCGTCGGGTGCAAGAAAGACAAGCGTAAATCGTCCCATCTCACTTTCATTTCTTTTTATTTCTTTGAGTCCAAGTAAGTTGTAGAAAGCAATCGATTTTTCGAGATCTTTTACTCTAACCATCGTATGTAGATATTTAATTTCCAATTTTTTTCCAATTCTTTTAAATTTTTGGTAGTAACCTCGCCTACCGTTCATGGTATTTCAATTCAAGGCNTCGTGTCTAGGATGGATAAATGGTTAATTGAAGCCAAATTTAGAATTTACTTAAAACGTTTCTTCATGTTGTGGTTTATTCACGGCTATTCTCTAGATATAGTAAAAGCTAAGTGATTCAATAAAGGACTTCAAAATGCCGCTATCGCCCGAACAGACGGAAGAAATAAGCGCTCAACGCGAGCAGTTAGCTAAAACGCGCAGGGTTGTAAGTGCTGGTATGGAAGAGAAACTATATACAGCTTTTCAGGTTCTTGATCATGGGTTTGTGCGGGTTGTCGATTATATGGGAGATGATAGTGCAATATGCCAAGCCGCTAGGGTTAGTTATGGGAAGGGTACTAAGTCAGTCCAGAACGATGAAGGGCTTATAAGGTATTTAATGCGTCATTGGCATTCAACGCCATTTGAAATGTGTGAGATAAAATTACATGTCAAACTGCCGGTTTTTGTGGCGCGACAATGGATCCGACATCGAACTGCAAATGTTAATGAATATTCAGCACGATACTCAATATTAGATAGAGAGTTTTATATACCAAGCCCTGAGCATATTGCAGCGCAATCCGTTGTAAATAATCAGGGGCGGGGTGAAACCTTAAAAGATGAAGAGGCCCAAACTGTTCTAGAGCTTTTAAAAGCTGACAGTGCAAGGTGCTATGATAATTATGAGAAAATGATCTCTCAAGATGGACAACAGGGATTAGCACGCGAACTGGCGCGTATGAACTTGCCGGCCAACATTTACACACAATGGTATTGGAAGGTCGATTTGCATAATTTACTTCATTTTTTGAGACTTAGGGCTGATCCACATGCACAGTATGAAATAAGGATCTATGCTGATGAAATTTGTAATTTAGTCAAAGAATGGGTGCCGCATACTTACCGAGCATTTGAAGATTATAGACTCGGTGGAGCTACACTTTCTGAAACCTCCGTAAATGTTTTGCGGCGAATGATCAAAGGTGAAAATGTAGATATGCAGAGCTCGGGGATGAGCAAAGGAGAGTGGCAGGAATTTAAAACTCTTTTTGTAGATTAAGGAGAGTTGTAATTTACTTTGATTTTTTGGATTCGATTTCCAGAATTGTCGTAAATTAAGATTTCATGTTCATCTGTAACTATTGCGTACCAGTCTTCTGTTTGTGTATAGGCTATTGGCTTAACACCGTTTTGTAATTCTAGTGTGACGGGAATTGGAACATGACTTTTCTGAAAGTTTAAAACAAAAAGAGATACTATGATAATAAATCCGATTATCATCACACACGCTAACACGGTGACAAGCAGCTTTAACAACTTTATACTGGGCGGTATTATAATTTCTGCTTGAGGGACAATTTTGTCGTCTTCTATCTTATCCTTTTTTGTCACTGCGAATCCTCCTAAGCGTCTTGATAAAGCTCTTTCGCGTGATGCGCCAGTTTCCGCTAGTTTATCACGATCTCGACTTCGCAAACTAATCGAGCAAGGCGTGGTGCGCGTAGACGGATCAGTTGCAACCCATATTGATGCATCAGTATCTGAAGGGCAGTTAGTGGAAATAATGATTCCTGAAATCAAAGATATTGATAATTTTCCTGAGAATATCCCTTTGAATATCGTTTACGAGGATGACTATCTTATCGTTGTCAATAAACCCGTAGGAATGGTTGTTCATCCAGCGCCTGGCTCTCCTAACAAGACTTTAGTTAACGCATTGCTCCATCATTGTGGAGATACTTTGTCTGGGGTGGGTGGCAGTAAAAGNCCTGGTATTGTACATCGAATTGATAAAGATACAAGCGGCTTATTAGTGTCCGCAAAATCAGACTTCGCTCACCAATTTCTTGCAAGGCAATTTGAAAATCATTCTGTTGAAAGGAGTTATCAGGCTTTATGTTTTGGAGTACCAGATGCCAATGATCCCCGACTGAGGGGTGTTAAGGGTGTCAGTTTCGAGGCTGGTAATATTTTGAAAGTTACTACTAATTTAGCTCGACACAGGACGAACAGGCAGAAACAGGCAGTCCTATTTGGTGCAGGGCGTCACGCAATTACCAGAGTACGAGTTCTTGAAAATTATGGGTCCCTGTCTAGTTTGGCTTTGATAGAATGTCGTTTGGAAACAGGGAGGACCCATCAGATCCGTGTCCATTTAGCTCATGTTGGTCATGGTTTGGTCGGAGACCCATTGTATGGTGGGCGTAGAAAAATTCCCTCAAAATCTTTTTCCGAGGATATTGTTCAGGAAATTATATCTTTTCCTCGGCAAGCTTTACATGCGGCGAGTTTGGGCTTTGTTCACCCAAAATCAAACGAGACTTTACATTTTGAAGCCCCCTTGCCTGATGATATGGGTGACCTTATTAAAAAGTTGAGTTAAGTTTTCCTTTTAAAGTAATTAGCTCGTTGCAGATTTCACTCAGGTTACCTTTTTGATGGTAGATAAACTTGAAAAGATAAGTTTGTGTTACTACATACATGCCAACAAAGGATTATAAATGACGAACTATGCAAATTTACCCGCTCCGAGTCCTGAAGCCGGGCTCAGCCGTTATCTACAGGAAATACGCAAGTTTCCAATGCTGGAGCCGGAAGAAGAATATATGCTTGCACGACGATGGGCGGATGAACAAGACCCAGAAGCAGCCCACAAGTTAGTAACGTCACATTTACGTTTAGCAGCTAAAATTGCTATGGGCTATCGCGGTTATGGTTTGCCTCAAGCTGAGGTAATTTCTGAGGCAAACGTTGGATTGATGCAGGCAGTAAAGCGTTTTGATCCAGAAAAAGGTTTTAGGCTTGCNACCTATGCAATGTGGTGGATTAGGGCNAGCATTCAAGAATACATTCTTCGTAGTTGGTCATTAGTTAAAATGGGCACTACGAGCGCTCAGAAAAAACTATTTTTTAATCTACGAAAAGCAAAAGCAAGAATAGGTGCGTTAGACGAGGGCGATTTGCATCCAGATAATGTAAAAAAGATTGCTACTGATTTGGGTGTGTCAGAGGATGAAGTAGTTTCTATGAACCGTAGATTAAGTGGTGGAGATGCCTCGCTTAACGCTGTCGTTTCCTCTGATGGCGATGGATCAATGGAGTGGCAGGACTGGTTGGAAGATGAATCGGCGGATCATGCTGCAGACTTTGAGAATAAAGATGAGGTTGAATTTCGCTTGGATTTATTGAGAAAGGCAATGAGCTTTCTCAATGATCGAGAACAGGATATTTTGCATAAGCGCAGATTGCAGGATACACCTTCTACTCTGGAAGAGCTTAGTTCTGAATATGGTGTAAGTAGGGAACGAATAAGACAGATCGAGGTGCGTGCTTTCGAGAAACTTCAGATGCAAATGCGTGAACTGGCCTCGGAAGTAACTCTTGTTGGTTGATACTTGTAAAAATCCCTAACGCCTTTACTATAAAAATTCATAGATCTTGAAGATTGGTCGAAAGTTTTGATTTCAAGTTTCAAATGGGGAATATTAGGTGCTTCCAAATTTGCATTAGAACAAATGGCACCTGCCATTCATTCTGCTAAAGGTAATTCGCTAGTAGCACTTGCGACAAGGGATTTAGAAAAGGCTAATAAATTCCTGGAACTGTCAGATAGATTAGTAATTTACAATGATTATAATGACTTATTAGAAGATTCTAATGTTGACGCAGTATATATTCCCTTGCCAAATCACATTCATATTGAATGGGCAACGCGCTGTTTGCAAGCTGGAAAGCATGTTTTGTGCGAAAAGCCGATATCAATGGCTGCGGACGAGATAGATCGTCTAATTCACTTGCGCGATAAGGCACAGCTTCTAGCAGCGGAAGCATATATGGTAGTGCATCATCCACAGTGGCAGTTGGCAAAGGAGTTTGTTGACGCGGGTAAATTGGGAAAATTAGTGCAAATTGATGGAGTATTTAGTTACAATAATGCTGATGATCCATTGAATATACGCAATCAAGCACGATTTGGCGGTGGTGGTATTCCCGATATCGGCGTTTATCCCTATGGCGTAAGTAGGTTCGTTACAGGTTCTGAACCTATAGAAGTTTTATCTGCTGATATTGTTTTTGAAAATGAAGTTGATGTTTGGGCAAATGTATCAGCTCAATTCCCTGGTTTTAAAATGCAGGCAGTCACGTCTATGCGAGCAGCCCCTCGGCAGGAAATGACAATTCAGGGTACAGAAGGGTTTTTGAAGTTTACCGCGCCTTTTAACCCCAACGTGTATGACATTGCCCAAGTCATTTTTAGAAAAGGCAATGGGCACGAACAAGTTTTTAAATTTCCGGGTGTAAATCACTATGTCAATCAAGTAGAGGCTTTTTCTATATCGGCCAAAACCAATACGGTTTATGGGTGTTCGTTAGAGTTTTCTAAAGGCACACAAAGTATGATTGATATGATTTATGCAATGAATAAACAGCTTTCAAAATAGTTAATTTAAAAACAATTCCATCTATTGATGGCTGTCAATGAATTCAATTACTTTAGGACGGATATTAGTTCTCCAGTTTTTTCCTGCGAAGATGCCATAGTGGCCAGCATCAGGCTCCACATGGCTGTACTTATTCTTTTGTGGCACATTCCTGCAAAGTTCAATTGCAGCTGAGCATTGTCCGGGTGCTGAAATATCATCTTTGCCACCCTCTATAGTCATTATGGCAACATTTGAAATTGTATCTATGTCGACGTGTTTTCCCATAATCGTAAATTTGTTTTGGGCTATCTCTCTTTTTTTAAAAATTCGGTCTACTGTTGATAAATAGAATTCTGCTGTCATATCCATCACAGCTAAATACTCGTCGTAAAAACTGTTATGTTTGTCATGCTCACTTGCTGTCCCTTGGGCAACTCTAGCTATCTGATCTGAAAATGATTTTGCATGTTTCTCGGCATTCATCGACATAAAGGACATTAGTTGTAATAAGCCGGGATAAACTTGCCGCCCAACGCCTGCATACTTAAATCCTACGCGCTGAATTACAGTCTGTTCTAAGTATTCTAAATTAAACTTATTGCCGAACTCTGTGATTTCAGTTGGAGCTGCACTGGGATCAATTGGCCCCCCCATAAGGATTAAACTTTTTGGTTGGTCATCTTTTTTTTCCTGAGCAAGGAATGCTGTTGCTACAAGGGCCAACGGGGCGGGTTGGCAGATGGCAATCACATTTATGTCTGGACCGAGAAATCTAATATAGTCAATTAAATATTTAGTGTAGTCCTCAATATCGAAGCTCCCCTCAGAAACTGGGATGTCTCGAGCATTGTGCCAGTCTGTTACATATATTTCACTATCGATGATTAGACTGTTGACCGTTGAACGAAGCAAGGTTGAATAGTGCCCTGACATAGGTGCTACCAGCAAAATTTTTCTTGGAGCCGGTTCTCTGCCCAGAACATTAAAATGGATGAGGTCTCCAAAAGCTCCTGTTATTTTTTTATTGATCTCTACTAAATGATCTCGCCCGTCGTAACACGTTATACTTTCAATACCCCAATCAGGTTTTGCAGTCATTCTTTCAAATGATCTCTCGGTTACTTGACCCCAGGCAGCAATCCAATCAATGCTTGGATTGGGGAAAACTGACATTGCGGGGATTGAGGCTGCTGCCTTTGCAGTAGCTCCAATCCATTGGTTTGCGTTACGAATTGCTTCGAAATAATCGTAACTTAGCATTTTATGCATTTTATTTATCCTAAACCAAAGGTGCGGTAAAAAGGGGCATGGTAATTTTTGGTCTTTAAGCTATGCTGCACNGCAGCTAAGATAGTCGGAAAAATTTCGTATGACAAGTTCAGATAAAAATTTGCAGTCAATTGATCCGCAATTAGGTAAAAATTTGCAGAAATTAGAGGAATTGTCAGGACGTTTTTTTGAAGTTCTGAGTAACAAAAAGCAGATTAATCCCGCATTGAACGGTCCTGGGCACGATATTTTTGTAAAAACAGTAGGTGCTTATTTAAAAAGTATGGCTCAAAGTCCTACTTTCATACTTGAACAGCAAGTATCCTACTGGGGGAAAACCCTGGAATATTTTGCGGAGACGCAAAAGCAATTTTTTTCTGAGGCTAATGATGCAGTAAACACTGAATATGTTGATAGACGTTTTACACATCAATTATGGAAGAGTAGCCCGTTTTTTAAATATGTTTTAAAACAGTACCAAGCTAATTCGGATATGATCAAAACCGCAGTGGCTCAAGTAGAGGGTTTGTCACCGAAAGACCAAGCGCGGCTAGAGTATTTTTCTAGTCAAATTATTGATATGATGGCTCCCACTAATTTTTTTGGAACAAATCCCGATGCCCTGGAGAGAGCTTTTTTAACCAAAGGGCGATCTTTAGTACAAGGTCTCGAGAATTTAATACGGGATTTAGAGGCTAATGATGGGGAGTTATTAGTCCGCTTAGCAGATGAAAGTGCTTTCAAAGTTGGATCAGATTTAGCGGCTACCCCTGGTAAAGTTGTCTTTCGGAACAGACTTTTTGAATTAATTCAGTATACACCTTCTACTGAGAAGGTGTATAATACTCCTTTACTCATGTTTCCTCCCTGGATTAACAAGTTTTATATCCTGGACTTAAGAGCTAACAATAGTTTGATACGTTGGATAGTTGACCAGGGCTACACATTATTTGTGGTATCATGGGTGAACCCGGACTCAACCTACTCTAATGTTGGTCTTGAGGACTATATTGAGCAAGGATATCTGGAGGCTATTGACCAAGTAAAAAGCATTTGCAAGGTCAAAAAAATAAATGCTTTAGGGTATTGTATTGCAGGGACAACACTAAGCCTGGTCATGTCTATAATGAGTCAGCGAGGTGATAGTTCTTTAAATTCGGCCACGCTTCTTACCACATTAACTGACTTTTCCAATCAACGTGAATTTACACCATTCTTACAAAATGATTTCATTGACGCAATCGAGAGTGAGACTAAAAGCAAAGGCATTCTAGAAAGCTTTATTATAGCGCGGACATTTAGTTTTCTTCGTTCGAACGATCTTATCTATACTCCAGCAATTAAGAGTTATATGATGGGTGAGGCTCCTCCCTCTTTTGACTTACTATTTTGGAATGGAGACGGATCAAATTTACCCGGAAAGATGGCAATGCAATACCTAAGGCACTTATGCCAGGAAAATCAATTTGCAAAAAATGAATTAATAATGTTCGACAAGAAAATTGGCGCTGTAGATATAGAAACGCCTGTCTTCGCCATAAGTTGTGAAACAGACCATATTGCATCTTGGAAAGATAGTTTCCGAGGGTTACAAAATTTCAGTTCTAAAGAAAAGGTTTTCGTGCTTTCTGAGGCTGGACATGTTGCTGGCATTATAAATGCTCCGGATAGGAACAAATATGGATATTACTTCAGAAAAGATGACGTAAATGATCCTGAACAGTGGAAGATTGGTGCAGAATTTGTGAAAGAAAGTTGGTGGCCATTTTGGGAAAGATGGCTGAGGGAGAAATCAGAAGATCTCGTCCAGGCTCGCATACCCTACCTTAGTGGTGACATGGATTTGGGAGATGCTCCAGGTTGCTATGTTCACCAAAAACCACATCTTTAGCAATTGAAAATAAAATATGCCGCAGTGCAGAAAAATTACTTGCATTGCTGCGGCGCAGCATGTATATATAAACTAGTTTAGTTAATTTATAGAGGGCATTCGTAATGGCGGGTACGCAAGATATGAATAAGTTTTTTGAGAATTTTATGGCTTCGTTTCCTATGGATACGGCCATTTTCGACGACGCAGTCGAAAAGCAGTCGGCTATAAGCAAGGAGTATTATGATTTATTTCTAGGCGTGGCTGAGAAGTCAACCACAGTAACATATAAATGGGCTACTGAGACACTTGCTAAAATGCAGAAAGCTCCAAGCTACGATGGTGATCCATCTAATTATGCTAAATCTATAGGAGATTTTGTCTCTGAGCAAGCTGACGTAGCGACCGAAAATCTCGCAGCATATGCAGAGATCGCAAAAAAAGCACAAATGGATTCATTATCATTATTTCTTTCAACAGCGAAGGAAGTTCAAACAGAAGCAGCAGCAGCAGTAAAAAAAGCTGCAAATGATGTTTCTCCAACAAAGAAAAAAGCGGCTAATTAATTTTATTTTAGTTAGACTTATAAATCTTTTGTAGATTGAAAAGAGGCAGCAGTTTGTTGCCTCTTTATTTTTTGCTGCATATGCTTAATAATTGCTGCAACGCTGCAATGGGGAGTTCACAGTGGAAAATAAGTCAAGTACTTTGCTTATCAAAAGATACGCCAGTCGCCGTCTGTATAATACTGAAACAAGTGATTACGTTACCCTTGATGACATAGCGGGTTTTATCAGATCTGGTCGCGATGTGCAGATTATTGATCTAAAGTCTGGAGATGATTTAACCAGGCAATATTTACTCCAGATAATCGCTGAGCATGAGAGTAGGGGAGAAAACGTACTTCCAATTGATGTTTTGACAGATTTGGTGCGAAGTTATGCAAGTCAAACGACTTCGGCTCTTCCAGAGTTTTTGACAATGTCCCTAGAAATGTTTCGTGAAAGCCAATCTAAATTTATGGAAAATATGAACAGCATTAACCCTATCCAGGGAATGCCTGGGTTTGAAAATTTGCAGGCTCAGCAAAATGCATTTTTGAAGGCGTTTATGAGTAGTTTGTCCAGGTATAATTCTAACGAGTCTTCCGAAAAAGACTCAAATGATCCTTCAAGCGGAACAAAAGATGACCTTGAAGCGATAAAAACTCAATTAAGTGAACTACAAGAAAAGCTAAATAAATTAAGTTAACTTTTAGAAGCCAATCTTATCTCTCAATGAATACCAGGTCATTGCCATCACCAGAAGAGGTGAACGGGCAAAACGACCTCCTGGGAAGGGCAGTGAGGGTACCTTTTCCATCGCATCGAAGCCATCACTGTCTTGATTTAATATTGTTTGAGCAATGAGCTTGCCGGCGTGAGTGGCATTGCCGACACCATGGCCAGAAAAGCCAGAAATATTGAATTCATTCTTACTAAGACGTTTGAAATATGGCATACGACGCATCGTGATCCCTAAAGTGCCGCCCCAAGCATAATCAATTTTTATGTCGTCTAATTGTGGAAAAATCTTGAGCATTGGTTTGCGTACCTTAGAGGCGATATTTTGTGGAAATTTGTATCCGTAGCTTTCCGTTCCTCCAAAAAGTAATCTTTTATCGTGAGCCATACGAAAATAATTTACAACAAATTTTGAATCTGCAACTGCAATATCTTTGGTTAAAATCGTATGTTTTGCCTCAGTTAGTGGTTCAGTTGCTACAATGTAGTTATTTATTGGCATCACTCGAGCAGCTACTTTAGGTTCGAGATCACCCAGATATCCATTGCAGGCATAAACAACATATTTAGCTTTTACTGAAGTCCTATTAGTTCGCAAAGTAACGGTATCACCCTTATTTATTTTTTGGACTGGTGATTGCTCGAAAATTCTTAACCCATTTTCCTTACCTGCCTTTGCGATTCCTAATGCGTAGCGTAATGGATGCAAGTGAGCGGCATTTGAAAACAAAATACCACCTTTGTATGCACTGGAAATACAAAGTTCCAAACTTTCTTCTTTGCTAATGATATCTACATTTCCTTGCTTATATCTTTTTTCAAGAAATTCTGCGTACGAATGAAGATCGGATGCCTCAGAACTTGAATTTCCAAGATTCGCTACGCCTGGACGCAGGAAGCAATCAATTTTATCTCTTTTTATAATTGTTTTAACAGTATCGATCGCATCATCTGCCAGATGCCAAAGTTTGTCTCCTAGATTTTCTCCCACCAACTTAATTAAGTCGCGTTGATCCATACGTTGTCCGGCACCCAACTGTCCACCATTCCTTCCAGATGCCCCAAACCCTACTTTCTGTGCCTCTAACAAGGCAGTATCAGCGCCGGCTCTAGCTAGAAAAAGCCCTGCAGTTAATCCGGCATAGCCGCCACCAATAATTGCGACGTCAACTGAAATTTCTTGGGTTAATGGTGCAAAATCTGGTAGCAATTCTGAGGTTGCTGTATACCAACTGTTATGTGGATATCGGTTGGTTTCATCATTTACATATAATAAATTCATACATTTAACAAAAGATGCTCCCTTTCCCAGGGACTTATAACTTGTAAAAATTCTTCGTGCTCTGCCCTTTTCACGATCGAATAAACTCGACAAAATTCGGTACCAAGAATTTTATGTAATGGGGTTGCTTCCTCAAACAAGTCCAAAGCCGAGCCTAGCCCACGCGGAATGTCTTCTGCTCCCTCATAAGCATCACCACGGAATTGCTTAGACGGACGGATTTCGTTCTTAATTCCAAGATAACCGCATGCTAGAGAGATCGCGATACCCAGATAAGGATTACAGTCCATACCGGCTAGGCGATTTTCGACGCGTCGCGCAGAATTACTTGAAAGTGGCACTCTAATGCCCGTAGTTCTATTGTCTCTTGCCCATTCGAGATTAATTGGCGCTGCATGGTCTTTGACATAACGTCTGTAGGAGTTCACGTAGGGCGCAAGAACTGCGATAGCGCAGGGTAAGTATCTCTGTAAACCGCCAATGAAATGGTAAAACATATCAGTCTCTCCACCTTGCGGTCCAGAAAATAGATTTTCTCCGGTGTTTTTATCTAAAATTGAGTGATGAATATGCATAGCACTTCCCGGTTCATCTTCAATTGGTTTTGCCATAAATGTGGCAAAACAATTATGACGTAATGCAGCTTCCCGTATTAACCTTTTGAAGTAAAAAACTTCATCGGCTAACTTGAGCGGATCCCCGTGCTGAAGGTTGATCTCTAATTGTCCTGCTCCTCCTTCTTGAGTAATCCCATCGATTTCAAAACCCTGTAATTCTGCGAAATCATAGATATCATCAATTACGGGCCCGAACTCATCAACCGCCGTCATAGAATATGCCTGACGTGCAGCAGCAGGTCGACCTGATCTGCCCATCATTGCTTGAATTGGTGTTCTTGGGTCTGAATTTCTACTCACTAAATAGAATTCCATCTCTGGTGCAACAATGGGAGCCCAGCCTTCTTTTTTGTATAATTCTAAAACTTTCTTTAAAACGTTCCGAGGTGCAAAAGGTACAGGTTTGTTCTTCCTATCGTAAGCATCATGTATTACCTGTAAGGTCCAGTCCCCGGTCCAAGGCGCCGCAGTAGTAGTTGAGTAATCTGGATCCAAGATCATGTCTCGCTCAATAAAACCTTCTTTTCCCGCAGCCTCTCCCCAACCACCTGTTATCGTTTGGAAGAAAATGGAATCAGGTAAATGAAAAGTTTTTTGCCTAAGAAATTTTTGTGCTGGCACTGCTTTTCCACGCGCTATGCCTGGAAGATCAGAAACAATGCACTCTACTTCGTCCACCTTTTTCCCTTCGACATAAGCTCTTGCTGCATCGGGAGCTTTGCTCAGAATATTTGAGAATGTTTTCATAATGGAATTCACTTTGCAAAAAATGACTTAATTTTAGTCGCTAAAAAGTCATTGTCATTTAAACTATCTAATTTTGATTTCGCGGTGAAGAGAAGATTGTCTGGCACAATTCCTTTTCCCCTATTTTCAATCAAACCTTGGATATAATCAGAATTAAACTCTGGATGTGGTTGAAAAGTAATAATATTATCATCATACGCTAGTCCTGCAAATTTACAGAAATCATTAGTCATAAGTGTTTCGGCATTGGATGGTGGTACAATTACTTGATCTTGATGCCAAGCATTTAAGTTTACGTCTCTGTTTCCATATTTATATAGAGTTGAACCAACTGACCAACCGCCTTCAAACTTTTCAACTACGCCACCTAATGCTTGTGCTATAATTTGGTGACCAAAGCATATGCCCACTAGTGGGAGCTTTTCATAGTGGATAAGTCTAATAAATTCGCGAAGTGGATCTAGCCATCTATGGTCCTCATATACGCCGTGACGCGAGCCGGTTATTAGCCAGCCGTTGCATTCATCTGGTGACTTTGGGAATACCATGTCCAAAACAGGATATGTTTCAAAAACAAAATGTTCTGAACTTAAAAACTTTTTAAACAAGTCTGGATAATCGCCAAATTTATGCAAAAGACTTTCATGGCTTTTCCCAGTTTGTAAAATACCAATTTTCATAAATTCTCCTAACGTACCCAGTCACACGCTGTTAATATAGTATTTCCACTTATCTGCCGAGTTTATTTTATCAAATTGCTTAAGCTCTTGCTTTTTTGTTAATACTAAGTTTGTAACTAAATTTTCAGGAAACATTTGTCTTATTAAGTCGTCATTTTGAAAAAGATCAATTGCAGAGCTCAAATTCTGAGCCAATTGAGGTAACTTTAAAGAATATGCATCTCCCTGAATTGGTTTTGGCGCATCTATTTTATTTTTAATTCCCTGAAGAGCGGCGCCTAATACGGCAGTGAATACCAAATATGGGTTTGTATCCCCTCCAGCAACTCTGTGCTCAATACGTTTGGAAAGAGGATTACCCATTGGTATCCTTATCGCAGCAGTTCTGTTCTCATACGCCCAAGAAATTCCCGTTGGGGCGTGAGCTTTTGGGGTTAAGCGTTCATAACTATTTTCAAAGGGTGCAAAGATCAGGGTTGAGGCTCTCATGGCCAATATACAGCCGCCGACAGCATATTTTAAAGTATTTGAGCCAGCATCTCCATCATTGCTAAAAATATTTTGCCCTTCTTTATCTAATATGGAAAAGTGCATGTGCATTCCATTGCCGGGTTGGTCAAGATATGGCTTCGCCATAAAAGTTGCAGTCAATTTATGCTTTAGCGCCACTCCTTTAGTAATGACCTTAAACAAAAGCGCATCATCTGCTGCTAATAATGCATTACGATGTTTGAGGGTTACTTCAAATTGGCCACAGCCTGACTCGGAGGTTATACTTTCAAAATTAATCCCAGCCTCAATGCACGCTTCCTGAATTTCATTCAAGATGACCTCAAAATCGTTTAAATCTTGAGTGGAGAGCACATCTGCACGCACCAGTTGTGTGTTGGTTTTAGGATTAATCGGCGGTTTCAGCGAGCTATGTTCAGCATTGACTAAATAAAATTCCATTTCCGTCGCTGCTGCGACACTCCAACCCCTTTCTTTATAACCTTCTAAGGTTTTAGCCAAACTATGTCTTGCATCGCCAAGAAAACTTTCATCATCATCTGTAAACATCCAACATGGATGAAACACCGGTGCTTTTTCTAACCATGTTAGCTTAAAAGGTTTTCGTTCGGTCGGAGTAATATATCCGTCTGTGTCGCCAGACTCAAAAACGAGTGGACTATTCTCAATATCCTCTCCAAATAAATCAACGTTTAGAGCTGATAAGGGCAATCGGATTGACTTAGTTTTTAATTTTTTTGCATTTTTATTTGGTAGTATTTTGCCCCTAAGAATGCCATTTAAGTCTGCAACTGCTACCTGGATTGTTTTCGCCGATACTTTCGACATACTCTCACCATCAATATTTGTTTAGACAATTTCATCCAATTCATCATTTGTCCACATAACTTTCTTGGTTAGTATTCAATAAATCTCAGGATCTAAAGCTGTCATCTTTAATATTCTTAACGCTTGGAGTTTTTTACGTGGATACCGGTAGATTTATCATCAGGCTTGATAAATATTACTTTCGTTCATGACTTGCCCTGAGCAGATTTGCGGGCCACTGCGCTTTCCACGTCTGTAACTCCCAGTAATTTAGCTGCTAAGCGAATTACCGCATCTTCCTCACTGTCACGAGATCCATCTGCTAATGCGACCTGCCACAGACCTTGAATAATTTGCCGACGGTTTTCATAAGGTATATTATTTTTCAGTGCTCTTGTAAAACGAACTGTATCTGGCGCTTCTTGCTCAAGTTGCTCTGCACTATGGATTGTGGAATTAGCCTTTTCTTCAGACATTTCAAATTGTTCCATTAATACCTTTTTTATCGTCTCCACCTCACTCTTATCATATTGTGAATCAGATTTTGCTATACGCACTAGCAGAGCTGCCAAAGCAATTTGTGCATCGTCTGTTGAAACTGGATCGGATTCTTCAGATAATAATGACCTTAGAAAATTGGAAATCATAAAATCCTCATTGTTTAAAATTGGTTACCTGCAAGTACTGATTTTATTCAGACGAGCCGTGAAATATTTTTTGCTGCCTTTATAAAGTCTCTAAATAGCGGATGCGGATCAAAAGGTTTTGACTTTAATTCAGGGTGAAATTGTACTCCTATGAACCAGGGATGATCACTTAGTTCGACAATCTCTGGTAGCCTTCCATCTGGAGACATACCTGAGAAAATTAACCCGTTCTTTTCAAGTTCTTTGCGGTAATTAATATCTACCTCATAACGGTGCCTATGGCGTTCTTCTATATCAGTCGAGTTGTATACTTTTGCAACATTTGAACCTTCAGCCAGTACGGCAGAATATGCCCCAAGACGCATAGTTCCTCCCTTATCATCTTCTACATTTCTTGAAACTTTATGATTTCCTTGGACCCACTCTTTTAGATGATAGATTATTGGTTCGAACCGGCGCTTGCCTGCTTCGTGGTCAAACTCTTCTGAACCAGCGTTCGAGATTCCAGCCATATTCCTGGCGGATTCAATTACCGCAGTTTGCATACCCAAGCAAATTCCCAAATATGGAATTTTATGTTCTCTTGCAAATTTAGCTGCCATTATTTTCCCTTCGGTTCCCCTTTCCCCAAACCCACCTGGCACCAGGATGGCGTGAAACCCGGATAAATGAATTTCTGGATCCTCTTTTTCGAAAGTTTCTGCGTCTACCCACTTAATTTTTACTTCAAGCCTATTGGCCATTCCGCCATGTGTTAATGCTTCAGCTATAGATTTATATGCATCCTCCAGTTGAGTATATTTCCCAACTATCGCAACATTTACATGTCCCTCAGGGTTGTTTAATCGATCTTTTACATCTTCCCATTTTGACAGATCGGGTTTTGGAGCTGGCGTAATATTAAATGCATCAAGAACTGCTTGGTCCAAACCTTCTTGATGATAAGATATCGGCGCTTCATAAATGGAATTCAAATCTTTCGCTGAAATGACGCTTTCAGGACGAACATTGCAAAATAGCGCCAGCTTTTCTCGTTCTTTTTGAGGAATTGATCCTTCGGATCTACAAACTAAAATATCTGGCGATATTCCAATCGACCGAAGTTCTTTTACACTATGCTGTGTTGGTTTTGTTTTTAATTCTCCGCTTGCCTTCACAAATGGGAGTAAGGTCAAATGCATAAAAATACATTCTCCCCTTTGCTTGTCTTGTGAAAATTGTCGAATGGCTTCGAAGAATGGCAAACCCTCAATATCGCCTACAGTTCCACCTATTTCGCAGAGCATAAAATCAACTTCATCCTCTCCAATTTTTATAAAGTCTTTAATTTCATCAGTAACATGAGGAATAACCTGGATTGTTTTCCCTAAGTAATTACCACGACGTTCCTTTTCGAGCACGTTTGAGTAAATTCTTCCTGAAGATACAGAGTCTGTCATCCTTGCAGATACTCCCGTAAATCTTTCATAGTGACCTAGGTCTAAATCTGTCTCAGCACCATCATCTGTTACAAAAACTTCACCATGCTCAAATGGACTCATTGTTCCTGGATCGACATTTAAATAAGGATCTAATTTTCTTAACCGCACACTATAGCCACGAGCTTGCAATAGTGCGCCGAGAGCTGCTGAAGCTAAACCCTTCCCAAGAGAAGAAACCACTCCGCCCGTGATAAATATAAATCTAGCCATAAACGAGGTTCTCCCATGGTATTTAGCCATTCAAAAATAGCAGTTTTATTACTGCATTAGTCTTGAAAAACTAAAGTTATCACGGGAGTTAAGTATAACAGGATTCGCACTATTTATGCAAGCCATACCAATCTACATCTTGGTAAGATCTAGTTTATAATAACAAGAAGTTGTTAATCTGCGCTAGGTACTAAGCCTTCTGCAGAGCCCTCTGTGGGTGGTAACAATGACTCTATATCATCNAANGAGGGATCAGACCCTTTATCGTTATTAGACGACACACCAAGTCTATCCATCACTGAGGTTTCTGATGATTTGTTTGCGGCAATTACTGTCAATGAAATGGACGTTATTATAAATGCTACAGCAAATATCCAAGTCAACTTTGTTAAAGCACTCGCAGCTGCTCTCCCGCTCATGACACTATCGCCGCCGCCGGATCCCATACCTAGCCCACCACCTTCGGATCTTTGAATAAGTACAANACCAACTAAAGCTAGAGCTAATAGAAGATGAACTGTTAGAACAATATTTTCCATAAATCCGTAACCTCATGGTGATCTTCGAGGTAAATAGGTAAATTTACAGTATACCGCAAGAGCCAATTATAATANTTTTGATATTATATGATATGNTCATGTCGCTGTTTAATAAAGTTAAAAAAATAACTTTATTTTTGTATTACAGCTTTACAGCCCTCACTCAGGCGTTATACCGAGCCGGTCAAATTTTTACTAGAAAGGTTATCCGATGGCAAATGTTGTTGTAGTGGGCGCGCAATGGGGTGACGAGGGNAANGGTAAGATTGTTGACTGGTTAAGTGAAAGGGCCGATGTGGTCGTAAGGTTTCAAGGTGGGCACAATGCGGGGCATACTCTAGTAATTGATGAAAAAATATACAAATTGCACGCGCTTCCATCTGGTGTGGTTCGTGGTGGTAAGTTATCAATTATAGGTAATGGTGTAGTGCTTGATCCCTGGCACTTACTAAGTGAAATAGAAACGTTAACAGGTCAAGGTGTAACTATTGATGCGGACACATTAAAAATTGCAGAGAATACCCCATTAATTTTGCCTGTTCATGGTGAATTAGACCGGGCAAGGGAGGCCCAAAGTGGCATTGCAAAAATTGGCACGACTGGACGAGGTATAGGGCCTGCTTACGAGGACAAAGTAGGACGAAGAGCGGTAAGGGTTTCGGACCTTGCAGATGAGACCACCTTATCTAAACGAATTGATAGGCTCCTTCAGCATCATAACACTCTGCGAAAGGGAATGGGGTTAGAGCCAATTGACAAAGGAAATCTGTTTAAAAAACTTCTAGATGTGGCGCCTCATATACTCAAATTTGCCGCACCAGTATGGAAAATTCTAAATGACAAACGAAAGTCGGGACAACGTATTCTCTTTGAAGGTGCGCAAGGGGCATTGCTAGATGTGGATTTTGGAACCTATCCATTCGTAACCTCGTCTAATGTTATTGCTGGTCAGGCTGCCACTGGCTCAGGGCTTGGTCCAGGGGGAATAGACTTTGTGTTGGGAATAGTAAAAGCTTACACTACTAGGGTTGGAGAAGGGCCTTTCCCAACTGAGCTAAACGATGACTACGGTAATATGCTTGGAGAGCGCGGGCACGAGTTTGGAACAACTACCGGAAGAAGAAGACGTTGCGGTTGGTTCGACTCAGTTCTGGTTCGTCAAACTTGTGCTACTTCTGGAGTAAACGGAATATCGCTAACAAAATTGGATGTTCTAGACGGGTTCGAAAAAGTTAAGATCTGTGTTGGTTACAATCTAGATGGCGTATTAATCGATTATTTNCCAACTGCGGCGGACCAACAAGCGCGCTGTCAGCCAATCTTTGAAGAAATGGATGGTTGGAGTGAAACNACNGANGGTGCAAGGAGTTGGGCTGAATTGCCGGCTGGTGCAATAAAATATGTGAGAAGGATAGAGGAGTTGATTGACTGTCCTGTCGCGCTACTTTCAACTTCACCAGAGAGAGAAGATACAATATTGGTNAGGGACCCTTTNGAAGATTGATGACTATTGGATATAAAAACAGNAGACGCATCTCGCTTNTACTGCTNNTNGTNGGNTTNCCNATNTATATAATTTTNGCNNTAAANTTAGTANCGNTATTTGAGCGACCNTCAATTNTNGTTGAGTTANTAATTTATTTAGGTCTNGGCATTATTTGGGCGTTTCCGTTTAANTTTATATTCAAGGGAATAGGTCAGGCCGATCCTGATCAGACAGAGTAGTTANCTTTCTTGCCAACTAGATTATTNGGTGGTGAAATGAGTGNCAGNAAACNTCAAGCNAGNTTTTTATGANNTTATGAGCATGCAGGCCTTAACATTTAAGGATCCCATAACCCTAGTAGGCGGTGCTTACGTTTCTACTGAAAATTTTAAAGCAAGTACCCAGTTTGCATCTAATATTGTTGCGGCAGACGGTGGTGCGAACACCTGTCTTCAATATGGTGTAAAACCTGACGCAGTGATTGGTGATCTGGACAGTATAGAGGAAAAATCAAAGGTTCAAATCGAGGATGACCGTATCCATTTTGTAAGCAGTCAAGACGATACTGATTTTGAAAAATCATTAAACAGAATTAATGCGCCATTAATTATTGGAGTGGGTTTTCTTGGAGATAGGGTAGACCATCAGATGGCAGTTCAGACGGCACTTGTAAAACATTACAATAAAAAAATTCTTCTAATTGGTGAGCATGAT
>FUFK010041214.1_pt1 | contig 40557 bp, 35 predicted proteins | sample 1021851 | NCBI WGS metagenome assembly FUFK01 (sample SAMEA51879418, study PRJEB19060) | metagenome
ACATGCAGTAGCATATAGTTATTTAAATGAAACATTAGGACTTGAAGATTATGAAGCATTTTTACACGAGCCTGCAACGGCTGAAAGATTTGAAAACTTGGTTGCGTACGACGGATCCGATGCTGTGGGTATTGGCAAGTCTCTTGCTGTGTTTAGTGCTTTTGCGGAAGGTGTTAGTCTTTATTCTGCTTTTGCTGTACTTTATTCTTTTCAGTTAAGAAATTTACTTAAAGGTATTGGTCAGCAGATGAAGTGGTCAGTAAGAGATGAAAGCTTACACAGTAAAATGGGTTGCAAGCTTTTCCGCGATATGTGCAGTGAAAACAATCAATTATTGAATTTATGTCAAAAAGACATACTAAAAGCTGCAGAAACCATGGTAGACTTAGAAACTAAATATATTAACAAAATGTTTGAGATGGGTGATATCGAAGGTATATCAGCTAATGATCTTACGCATTTTATAAAAAAGAGAGCAAATGAAAAACTTGTGGAACTTGGTTATAAAGACTTTGCACAACATTTCGCATATGACAAGGCGGCAGCAGCTAATCTTGATTGGTTCTATCATCTTACCGGCGGGGTCACTCATACTGATTTTTTCGCTATACGGCCGACAGACTATAGCAAAGCTAATGAAGGAGAAGACTTTGAAGACATTTGGTAATGGATTTGATGTAATACTAACACGTAAAGAAATAGAACAAGATCTATATGAAAGAAAGTAAATTAATTGAAATGCGTAATAAAGTTGAAACACTAGGTGGTGTTTGTAATCAACTTATAAGAGAAATAAACAATATAAAGCAACTAGCTGTAGGTACAATGGAAACAATAAAGCTTATGCCTGGTTACGAAAAAGCTATTGAAAAGTTAAAGAAAAAAGCTGAAGATGAGAAAATGCAACAAATGCCAAAAGAAAAAGCCAAACTCGAAGTTCCTAACAGCAAATAAAAAAACTTGTCGTAGATGTGAATTTAGGTGGAAAGTTTGGTTGCTAAGAAAATTAGCATATACAAACAAGCTTACGCCTTGGCAAAAGTTTGCGTCGCGAATAGGTTATATGGGTACTGGCTTTGTTATAGCTGGGCAATGGACTATTGAACCTATATTTTTTATAATAGGTTTTATTTGCATTGCAATACAAACAGGATCACGTAAACAATGGAATTTAGTAGCTTTAAACATTAACGGTTTGATAGCGTGGATTATACATTTAATAAAAGGAGTATAAATGTGGAANAATGAATGGAAAAAAGGAGAAGATTACCCTAAGTGGGGTGATACAGACGTATACAAAAAAACTATTGCAGGTGGTTACTTACTACAAGATGAAACACCTCGCGAAGCATATATGCGCGTTGCTAAAACAGTTGCGCGTAGATTATACAAACCTGAGATGGCCGGAACGTTTTTTGATTATATTTGGAATGGTTGGCTGTGCCTTGCTAGTCCTGTATTATCAAACACCGGTACTGATCGCGGTTTACCTATATCTTGCTTTGGCATTGATGTTGCAGACTCGATACAGGATATAGGGTATAAAAACTTAGAGATGATGCTACTCGCTAAGCACGGCGGTGGAGTTGGNATCGGTATAAATCAAATAAGACCCGCTGGCGCTAAAATNACAGGCAATGGAACATCAGACGGGGTTGTCCCATTTTGCAAGATATACGATTCAACTATACTCGCGACAAATCAAGGATCAGTACGGCGGGGAGCGGCTAGCGTTAATATCAACATTGATCACAGCGATTTCGAAGACTGGCTTGANATCAGAGAACCTAAAGGAGATATTAACAGACAGTCGCTTAACNTACATCAGTGCGCAGTTGTTGGCGATAAATTCATGCGTAAAATTGAGCAAGGAGATGCAGAAGCAAGGAGAAAGTGGAGTAAACTGCTTAGAAAACGTAAAGCAACTGGAGAGCCGTATATCTTATTTAAAGGAAACACTAATAAAAAGAATCCAAGAGCTTATAAAGACAATGGATTAAAAGTGCATATGACAAACATATGCTCAGAAATAACGTTACACACAGATGAAAACCACAGCTTTGTTTGTTGTTTATCATCATTAAATTTAGCAAAATATGAAGAATGGAAAGGTACGAACCTTATTTATGATGCGATATGGTTTTTGGATGGAGTTATGGAAGAATTTATCCAAAGAGCTAAAGGCCTACGAGGCTTCGAGAACGCGGTTAGATCAGCTACGAAAGGCAGAGCCTTGGGGTTGGGGGTACTTGGTTGGCACACGTACTTACAAGAAAAAAGCATACCGTTCGAAGGCTTACTTGCGCAGTTTGAAACTAGGAAAATTTTTAGTCAGATTAAAATTGAAAGTGAAAGGGCTAGCATGGCGCTTGCAGAAACTTATGGCGAACCTCTTTGGTGTTCTGGAACTGGTTTTCGNAANACTCATTTACGNGCTATTGCTCCTACTGTTAGCAATAGCAAGCTTAGTGGCAACGTGTCGCCGGGCATTGAGCCGTGGGCTGCNAATGTTTTTACCGAGCAAAGCGCGAAAGGAACGTTCATAAGAAAAAATCCTACATTATTAAAACTANTACGTAAACTTAAAATAAATACAAATGAAACTTGGGAAAAAATTATGGCGGATGGTGGTAGTGTTCAAGGTTTATTGGAGCTTGACGACGTTGTATTGGGAAGTCACGAAATACCGGCTAAAGATGTATTTAAGACGTTTAAAGANATCAATCAACTTGAACTAGTAAATCAAGCAGGTATACGCCAACAGTATATAGATCAGTCTGTTAGTTTAAACTTAGCTTTTCCTAGTGTAGCTACACCTAAATGGATTAATCAAGTGCATATGGCTGCATGGAAAAACGGTATTAAAACTCTGTATTATACAAGGACAGAGTCAGTGCTAAGAGGCGATATAGCGCAGCAAGCTATGAGTGAAGACTGTATTGCTTGCGACGGGTAATAAATAAAGGCTACTTTTGTAGCCTTTTTTTTATTTGTATTTTTTAAACATTAACTTGTACAGTAACTTATTCCAAGCTTCTTGTAGTTTATCTATAAACTTTTTCATATTACTTTGTATTTAGTTTTACCATTTTCTTTGTAAGCTTTTAANCANCTGTTNCNGTTTTTNTCTTCAGANACATANCTAANNTGNACCCAAGCAGGGTTTTTATCATCACCAAACTCCCATATCATTTGATCAAAGTTTAAATTTTCTTTGATCCAATTAAACATCTCTGCGTTAGTAGCGTGCTTAAAAGTGTCATCAATGTCAATAGCTTGACCGTTACAGTGTTGAGATTTAGTAGATCCGCCAATAGCTTTNTTAAGTTCTGGTCCGCGATAAAACGAATTTATCTTTATAGGACCGCCTACGTGACTTCTAAGAGGCTCAAATACTTTTTCTGCAATAAGCTTCATATTGTTCAAATGATCTTCAGAAGGATCATTTTTTAATCCAAGCCTTTGAGCTGTTCTACTGTAAACACCTTCATGATAACTTACGTGTTTACTTAACTTTTCCATTATTTTTAAATTCAAACTTCTCACCTGTTATAGATAACTTGTTTATAACTTCAGTTTGAAGATCTCTTAATAATTTTTCTAGTTTATCTTTTTCTGTAACCATACTTGTTACTTTATCTTCTAGCGCTTCGTTTTTAGCTTTTAACGATTCAACTTCTTCTGGATTTTTACCTATAAAAGTATATATAACNACNGANAGNGANCCAACCANCATACCNACNATTACTTTAAATATATCNTTNTTNGTGTCTGGTATTTCAAAAAAAGCTAAAAAAAGCAAAAGCCCCATTACTAGTATAAATACTGTAGCTGCGCCTATATATCCTCTTAATTCTTTATCTTTAAACATGTTATTAAAATTTATTAGCGTTATTTATTTCATTAATTGTTTCTTGTATTTCTTGCAAGTTAGTAGGCAACTCTAAATCTAAGCCAGCTTTAAACGCNGCTTCTTCACTACCGTTTTTAAATATAATAAGTGTTGGTGCCATACGTATGCGATATTTTCTTTTAGCTATAGAAGCTTTTGATATATCTACTCTATAATATCTAGCATCTTTTATTTTATCCCAGTCAGCAAAACAGTTTTGTTTATTAAATTCAGCCCAAAACTCTACTACTATAGTGTCAAAGTTGTTTTCACCAAACGAAGATACTTGAGCTATAGTGTCTTCAAAGTTAGTATCGTCGATCCAATATTCTTCAGGTACACTAGCCTGGCTATATAGTTTAAATGATATTAATATTAAAATAAATTTAATTAGTTTCATATTATCTTATTTTACTTTGTATATCATACAAACGTTCGTCTATTTTTTTTAATTGATCTTTCATTTCTTCGACATCGTCTTGAGTGTCCATTATAGTTGAGCGTATTAGCTCGTCTTTTAAATCGTACTCAGTTCTAGATATTTCTGGCTTTGGTAGTGTTTTAGCTTCTGCTATTTCACTTTTTAAACCAAACCACATGCCACAAGCAGTAGCTACAAAGCTAACTATTATACCTATAGTTTTTAGATCTAAGGTAACTTTAGTTTGTTCTCCTATTTGCGGCGCTTGATTTTCCATTATTTCATAGTTAAGTTTATACCAAAGTTGGTGTTAAATATTTCTCTGTCCCAAAACTTTACATATTCAGCTTCGGCGAAAAGTCCTACAGACTTCCATATTCTCCAGCCAAACATAATACCGCCTTGTAAATCTTGCCACTGCTGAAGCTCAGCGTCTTGTCTAAGTCCGCCTTTNCCCCAGTTGTTTCTATTTAAAAAGCTAAAATCAACATTACCTTTTAAATATCTGTGATACGGCAATATAACGTTGCCATAAGCATGTAGCCAAAAGTTGTTTTTATAGTGGTAAAAATCAAAACCTACAATAGGTGCTATTTCACCAAAAGAACTTAAAGTGTCCCATATCTCGTTGTTGTAGCGATTAATTAAATCCATAAAAACAGTGTTGCGAAAGTCTATATCTGTGTAAGCTACTATATTACCTTCTGGATCTCGCCAAACCCAGTCAAAGCCTTGCTCACCTGTTTGCTCGTCTGTATAAGTTACCGGATGATCTGTATAGCCGTATAAATAGCCAAGAGTAAACCACGGGTTTGAAGGTATTTCAAACGATCCATCAGGCGTTTCTATTATTTGAGTTTCATTTAACCATATTTCTATAGGGTTATAACCAAAAGCTTGCTCGTGNGTTCTGTATATAGCTCCTGCAGATACACTAAACTTATTAGTAATAGGTAAGCGCAGCCTAGCTTCAGCTGATTGATATTTAAATCCTACATTACCAGCTTCGCGTTGCTCTGCTTTTAATATGTGATATTTACCTGTGTGTCTTAAAAAATATCTAGAGTTTACAAACTCATCACCGCGCTGTCTTTCTTTTTCGTAATGAAACAAATACTCAAAGCCTTGCACAGCAGCTGTAGGCGCAGATAAAGCTATATTATTTTCTGTGCCGTTGTAAAAGTTAGGTTTATTCTCGTAGCCAAACCTAGCAAGCTTACGTATACCAATACCTAGCCTGTAGTCGTTAGGAAAGTAGTTTGTAACGTCTGCTATTTGAGGTATATCATATACATTACCGTCAGCTGGTGGACGTACAAAATACTCTTTACGAGTTGATTCAAACGAGTTTGAAGTATTACCAGCAGCATATATACTAGAATACTTAAACACGTTGTCATAAATTTTTTTAAATAGCTGCGCGTCTACATTTATGCTATACACACAAGCCATTAACACTAATAATAGTTTTTTCATGTTTATTGTTTTACGATACATTACTGCTTGAAGCTCTACGTCTACCCATACCTACTTTTTTCTTAGCACGTATAACTTTACTACGTTCAGCTTTTGTCATTTGACTCCAAGTCTTAGGTGTTTTTTTACTTACTCTACGTGATGGCCTACAAACTTTTGTACGTTTATTTTTAGCAGATCCGCAAGGATTACCTTTTTCGTCTTTCCATTTTTCTTTAAACCAACGTTTAAGAGCTAGTCCAGACTTTGTTTTTCTAACAGCCATTATTTCTTTTTACTTTTATTGCCCCAGTTTTTAGCGCCGACTTTACGGCATTTAGCTATAGCACCACTAGCATAAGCTGATGGGAACACTTTATATCTTTTTTTTACTTTGAAGTAACATGCATCTTTTGGCATAATTAATTTATTTTTGTTCTTTTTATTTTAATTTTTTTAACTTTAAATCCACCAGTAGCTTTGGCTTTTTCTTTTTTGTCTTTATCTGTTTCTGCACCTATTTGCCAGTCTTGCCAGCCAAGTAACATAGCTATACTTTGCCAATACTCAACATCTTGATTTAAAGCACCGTTTATATTTTCAACTTTAGTAACCAAACGATCTAACGGTATGTTTGTAGCTGCTGATACAACTCTAGATCCAGCCACAACAGCAGGATTATCTATAGAAATACCTTTTTGCATTATCTGACCATTTTCGTATTGTATTATTCTACCAGCAGATGCAATTTTTCTATATTTAGAAGATATTGGAGGACTTATATTTAAAAAGTCAATAGCAGCTTTTTCATATTTTGGTCTATCTTTTTGAGACTCTTTATAAATTCTAAGTCCAGCATCTTTAACAGCTGCTACTGCTGCTCCATAAAAGCCCATACCTCTAAGCAATGAGTTAGCCATACCGTTTGCTACATCAATATTTTTTTGCTTTTGCTTTTCATCATCATCGTCATCGCCAAAAGCCATAGCAAATAATCCTTGCTGTAAAGCGTTAAATAGCAAATTTTGTGCAAAAGTATAATAAACTATCTTAGATATATTAGTCTTTGCATCTCCTCGGCCATTTTTAAGGTCAAGAGCAGCTTTTTTTATTATTCTTGCGTATTGACTAGGCGTATTTGCAAAAGCAAGTACTAAACGTCCTAAAGATCCAGTTTGCTGTTGACTTAATTTATCTGGTCTACTAGACTGCTGAGACTCTTCTGCTGTTTCTCTAAAATCTTCAAAAGCTTTTTGCTCAGCTTGTTGTTTTGTATATATTTTATTACCGTCAACATCTGTTTGTTTTTCGTAAGTTTTTATTCTATTACGATAAAACGTAGAGCCACCTGCCGCAATAGCAAAGCTATCAGCTAGTTGTGTAGGTGTAAAACCAAATCTTAATAACTCATTTATAACACCTCTAACGCCACCTTTTTTAGCCATCTCAGCAATATCAGCTTCGTTAACGTTCATACGCAGTCCGTCACGTCTAGCTAATAAAAAGTCAGAGTTAAATAATTGAATAAAATCTTTCCAATATTGTTTTTGATTAGCGAAAGCTTTACCAGCGGTAAATATATTATTGTCACTAAAGTTTATAAAGTTAGTAGCTGACATAAGCTGTAATACTGCTGATCTAGTGTTAAAAAACATTATAGCACCTACAGATCCATTTATCCAGTCTGTAACTTTACCTGTTAAACTGTCAGTGCCATATGTTCTGTTTCTACCAGTTTTCATGCGTAAAAGCATATTTTTTAAAGCTTCAACATATTGCTTGCCATAAGCAGCTTCCAACTTGTTTAAGTTATCTTTTGAAAATATAACGTCAACATTATCTTGCCATTGTTGTAAGTGTTTAGCGCGTTTAGTAGTATTTAAGCCTTGTAACAAATCAGTGGTAATACTTCCAGAAAGCCAATTATTTTGAGGCGCTGCATAACCATCGCCTTTATTTATATTTATAAGTTGATTACCAAAAGTTATTAGCTCAGGAGAATTTTTAAGGCTTGTTAATAGCTTTTTTAAATCAGTTTCTGAAAGTCCAGGTACAGACATGCCTTGTTTTGTCCAAACGTATACTCTTACAGCTTGTTCTCTTGTAAAGTCTTCGCCTTGTAATTTTTTCCTTAAATCTTTTGGTACAACACCTATTTGTTTTTTAATAGCTTTGTAATCGTCCATTAAAGCTAAGCGCTCTCTTGTTATAGCATTGTTAGCTCTAGCAAAAGGTTTTAATAAGTGATCATTATAAAACTTTAAATCTGCATCACCTTGTTTACCTTTACCTAGTGTTTTATATAGTAAACCTACAAAATCTTCTGCTGACGGTGATATAAAAAAGTCAAATCTACCTTTTTTAGCGCCACGTAAAGCTGCTTTAGCTTCAGATATAGTAGCGGTTGCGCTAATACCTGTAGATCTTTCTATTATTTTATTAAACTCATTGTTTAAGTTAACGCTTTTAGAAAACTTAATTGATTGTAATTTTGTACCATTTGAAGGTTTATTAGATTTTTTACGATCTCCAAGATAAGCAACCGAATAATTTACATTTCTAAAAACTTTTCCACTACCTGAAGTTCTTATCCTAGCTTTATAAACAATATTAAAATCTAACTGATTAACGTTTAAGTTAAGAGGATTTTCTTTTAAATGAAACATATCGCCATCTATTATAATATAGTTTACACCTTTTTTATTATAATGATCAAAAACAGCTTCTATGCTCATAGGTACTTGAGTAGAAATACCTGTTTTATCTAGTTTAGCTACATCTTCTTTATTCAATTTAAAAGGCATAGATGTAATTTTTTCTCCACTTATTTCTTCAGCTTGTTTAATTATTTCTTTTATCCTAACTTCGTGTTGAATAAAAGAATTCTCCATTGCTTTAAATATAGTTTCAGAAACTGGATTAGTTTTACTATTTTGTAGTTTCTCTGTTTGTAAATCGTAACCTAGATTAGCACTACCAAGTAGAGCTGTATAATCCATTTTAACTTCTGTAGGAGCTTTTTCACCTTTAAAAGTAATTACTAAATCTACATCACTAACCCAGTCGCTACTTGCTTTTAAATCAGGTATATTTAAAGAATTAATTTTATTAGCAGTATAAAGCTCATAAGCTTTACCATTAAAATCTCTTTTAGTTAAAGATAACATTTCATCATCTTTTAACATTTCGTTTTTTAACTTATTAGAGTAATTTTCAAAAGAAATGTTTTTAGAAAAAACTTTATTATCTATTGTTTTTATTTTATCGTTTAAAGATTTACTAAATTTAATTATTAAATTATTTAAATTTGCTAGATTTTTATCTATCATCTCTTGTCTAACAATAGCTTTTTGGTCTTCATCAAGTTTAACATAGTCAATACCTTGATTATTAGAGTCTTTAAAAAGTCTTCTACTAACAGTGTCGGCCATATCAAATTTATCAAACTTTTTAATAGCCGGATCAGATAAACTAAATTTAATAGTAGGATCTACAATTAGTTTTTCAGCTGTTTTAGCTATTTCAGCTTGTGGCTTTTTAAGCTTACGCATAACGCTAGGTGTAATGTCTCTAAATAAACTAAAGCTTATAGCATTAACTAAGCCGTCTTTTCTAGTACCTTTTAAGCTAGATCTTTTACCTGTTACAGGGTTAATAGCAGGTGGATTAAAAAACTTTTCTAGCTGCTCTAATGTTGGTTTTTTTCTTGGATATATAGATGGCCCAGTTTTTTCGTTTTCTACGTAAAAATCACCATCGTTTACAGCTTTGTTTATTTGATCTTGTGTAGTAAGCCTAGTTGGCTCACCTGTAAATATTCTGTCCGCTACAGGTACATTACGCTCCATAGCAACTAGAACAGATACAGGCAGATTTTTAAAGTTAAATAAAGTTTTATAATTATCGTTGTCTTTTAAAAACGTCATAGCATCACCTATTTTGTTTTTAATTTGTTTAAACGATTTTTGCTGTGAAACTTGTTTTAAAAACGGAACTAAATCAGCATCTGTAAATTCTGGCTTAGCACCTTCAAATATTTCTATTGTATTAGTTTCTATAGCGTCTTCTAGTGTTTGATCTACAAAAGATTCACCGTCTTTTTGCAACTCTTGTTTTAAAGCTGATCTAGGAGCTTCTGTTTGCTGCTCCATTGCAGCATCTATTTGATCTTCAATATTAACATCATCAGCAACATCAAAAGTACCACCTTCAGCAGTAGTAATGCTTACTGTTTTTTTAGGAGCATCTTCTTTTATAACATCTAATACAGCGCCTGTAAGAGGGTTTTTAAAACTTTCAGTTTTTTGAGCAGTTCCACCTAGCATCCAGCCAAATAAGCTATTTTTAGATATATCAAAATTTCTAATAAATCTAAGAGTTAAATTATCTTTAACTTTTTGAACATTTATATCTATAACATTAAATCCAGCTGCTTTACTTTTTATTCTTTCGTCTAACTTTGGATTTGGTTCTGTAAAATAATTATATGCACTTACGTAATCATCTGATTTTTCAAATTCAGCTTTTGTTTTATATTTTCTAGCTTCTGCAGGACCAGTAAAGCCATCTAAAATTTGTTTTGTTTCTGAATCGTCCTGCTGTAATGCTTTTTGCGCTTTTATGCCTTCTTCTTCACCACTTGGTAATTGAAGTTTAACAGCTTTGTTTTGAAATTGTGACACAAAATTATATACGTCTCCAGGTGATTTTATACCAAACAACGCAGACGCGTCGCCATTAAATTTTTTTAACAAGCTATTAATAAAAGTTTTAGCGCCATATAAACTTGCAAAACTACTTTTAGGAAGTATGCCTATTGCTGTAAAATCAGAAACTAATTGTATAAGCTCATCAGCATCAACTCCTTCAGTAGCTGTATATTTTTTATTAGCATAAAGAGAGATTCTACTATTAAAGTTATCTAGCTCTTCTTGAGTTATTTTTCCTTGCTCTGCTCTAGCTTGCACGTCATTTATAATACTTTGCACTAATTCATTAGCAGAATCTGCTATAAGTTGATCACCTTTTATAATACCAGCTTTTCTAGTTTGTATGTGACCTAGCTCATGTAATGCAGCTACAGAAGCAATTTCAGCTTCTATTCCACCATTAGCTATATTTTGATCAATATTTTCATTAAACAATAATATATCATTATTGTTATTCATGGCGTTACCACCGTTCATATAAACTAAAATTGCTGCACGCTGAGTCTCATCATCTAAACCTAATCCTTCTAAGTAAGACTCTAGTTCAGAAACATTATTTATATCTATAACATTAGTACCTCTATTAGCCTCAGCTATAGCTTTAAAATATTGTTTTCTTCTAAAATTAGTTTCTGCTTCAACTGGGTTTGATGTTATCGAAGCTTTAGCCGCTATAGCTTTATCATTTTTTTCAAGAATAACTTGGTTTTGATCCATTAACTCTTGAGCTTTATTTTTTAACCTTTTAAATTCTTTTCTATTAAAACTACTAGGATCTAAATCTAAAGCTTCGTTTCTAAGTCTTTGTATTTCTGCAGCGTTATCAAATATTATATTTATATCAGAAACTGATAAATTTCTACCGCCTAACATTATACTTGTATTCAACTCAGCGGCCTCTACTAATAAATCGTTTTTTCTTTTTTGAAGTTTTCTACCTTGTTTTGTTCTAAGATCAGTATTATTTATTTGTTTTTGAATATCAATAAGCTCTTGCCTTATGGCACTTTCTTTTTTAGCTTTAGCTCTTGTAGTAAGTTCGTTTTTAATAGAAGTATATACATTTGAGCTAACAGACGGGCCAGATATACCAAGGCTTGTTATTACTGTGTTTCTAAAAAACTCGCCGTCTAAACCTTCTATTAAACTTTTTGGTTGTTTAGGTTGAAAAACTAAATTATCAGAAAAATTTTGAAAATAAAGAGTTAAGCTTTCTTCAGCAAGTTCAATACTAGCTCCAATACCCACGCCAGTCGCCAATCCTACTTGTTTAGAAACTTTAGTACCTAAAGCGTCGCCAAAAACTTTTCTAAATCTATTACCGCCTACGGCTTTAGCATATTTTTGAAAATTATTTATAAAACTTAAAGAACCAAATCTTTCAGCTGCAGAAGCTATACCACCATAAGCAACACTATTAAATGATTTTTGAAATTGAGTAAGATTTACTAGATTTCTTTGATCTTCTATTTGTTGTTCTATATTTCTAATCTCAAAATCACCTATTTCACCTCTAAATTCTTTTTGTTTTAATTCTTTTAGTTGAGATATTAAATTTCCAGGTACATTAACGTCTAAAAGTTTTTTAGCATCTTGTTGAGCTATTTCAAGATTAGACATTTGTCCTCCAGCTTCCATTGTAAAAAATATCGCCGTTGCAACATTTGTCGCGGCTCTAGTAGCTGCTATTCTAGCTGCTAAGCCACCACCAGCAGCGGCTATATTTCCATAACCCATTGTTGCAGCTGCTACTAATATAGAAGGGCTATTTTCAATTAACATGTCTGCTAAATAAGCTCCTTTAGAACTTGAATCAGCAGCAGTTAACCTATCTGGTAAATAAATAGTTCTATACTCTTGAAGTTGCCTGTTATAATCTATAGCATGTTGTTTTCCTTCAACTCTACTTTGATACCAAGAATTTTCTTTATCTATAATACTAGTAGCAACACCTATATCTGCTACTGCTTTAGCTATAGAAGATCCTAACATTTCAGTAGATCCTAAAAAAGCCTCTTCCATTACGTGCGCTAACTTGTGACCATACTCATAGTTTTTTAATATAGCCGCGTCTATTCTTTTAGTATCTTGAAAAGAATTAATGTCTTTAAAAAGCTCTTTTTGTAGTTGATTTAACCTGCTTTGCTCTGTAGTCACTTCATTCCATAAAGTTTCGTAGTTTGAAAGCAAAGATTTTCTTTTAGCTTTTTCTTCGTCTGTGTTAAAAACCTCACCTGGAGCGCTATAGTTTATTACTTTAGACTGAGCTTCTATTAAATTTTCATATTTTTCTTTAAATACTGTAACATCTTCTTTGAAGTCTTTTTGTAAAGCTAATAATTCTTCTTCTCTTTCTTTTAATATATTAGCGTTAGCCTTGTCCATGTCAAGCACTCGAACTGTTGGATCATACACTTTACCATTGTGAGTAGTTTTTTTGACTAGTATGTTGCCAGTTAACTCAAAATATTCTTTTTCAGCTTGTTTTGCTTTTTCTTGAGATTCAAATTTAAATCTTGCTGCTTCATTAAAAAGTTTATTTTTTTTAGCTACTGTTTCTTCGTCTCCAGTAAATCTTCTTATTTCATCTTGTTTTTCTTCATCAAAATTTCTTAAAAATATTTGATTTTCTTCTTTTTTCTTTTTGTCTATAACAAAAGTTTTAGTAGCTTCGTCAATAGAATCCATAGAAATATAATTACCTATGTTTTCTTTAGTTAATTCTACATTATCTTTAGCTGCTTTAGATCTAGCTAGTAATAATTTATTAAATTTTTCATCACCAAGTTCAGACTTTAAATAAGCGTCGTATTCTTCGTCATTTTTGTAAGTAGGTACAAATCTTGAAGTACCATATTGACCAGCATAAGTCGTAGTACCAACATCTCTACTATCAAGCTTGTCCATTAAAAAATACTCAACCGCTATATTGTTTTTTTCAGAGTCTTCATTTATAGCTAAATTTTTATTTCTTAACTCTTTAGCTATTTTTTTTGAATCTTTTACGCTATCACTAGCTTCACCTATAACAACAACTTCTTCTAAAGGCTCAGGTTGTGATATTTTTAACTCTGAAACTTTATATCCTTCTCTCTGCCCTAAAGACACTCTATATTTATTAAAATCAACAGGGTATTTACCTCTAGTAGTGCTTCTGCCTGCAAGATTATTTAAATAATACTCTTCAGACATTTGTCTTTCAACGCCTTGAGGATCTGTATATACAAAAAATTTTTCTTTAGAAAAACGCTCTGGTTCTTCTTTTACAGTTTCAACAGGATCAATTTGTTGATCTTGTGATTCCAAAGAAGTATCTACCTGCGGTAATTCCGTATCTTGTGGTGCTACACTTACCGACGGCGCATCCGCACCCGCTNCACCGTCTTGTTGAAAATTTTCATCAGTAGTTTGTTCTTGTATTTCAGTCAAGCCCTTAGCTTTCATTTTTTCTATGTACTCTTCAAAGTCCATATTAAAACTTTTAGCTACTTGCTGAAGATCTTCTAAACTATATTGATTTCCGTTTATTTCGTACATAATTTAATTTTAATTAGGAGTTAACTCTCTTAAAACTGTACCGTCTTCGCTTATTGTTCCTCTTCTAAGAGCTTTTAAATAATCTAAAACAGGATCGTATTGTGCTTTAAATTTTTTACCTTTGTCTGTAGAAAAACCGTACTGATTTGCTAATAATTTTTCTATATCACTTTCTTTTCTTAAGTCATATTTTATAGGTTCAAACTCTATAATTGGGCCATTTTCTACTAGTCTTTGAGGTTTTGGTTGTATTGAAATTACTGCTTTTCTTTTACCTTTATCTGAACCTTGTGTTACTTCTTCTGAAGTTACTGTTATCATGTCGCTAGTTACTTCAACTTTACCAGACACTTTGTCTTGAGTGCCTTTTTTGTTTGTTTCAAAGTTTAATTCTTGTCCTTGTATATAAGCAATAACATTGTCTCTTGATGCTGGTGTAACAACGCCTTGATCGTTTGTTTCTATAGAAGTTATATTTAATAACTCTCTAGTTCTTTGTACTAAATCATTATCTAATTTTCTACCTCCAAAGTTTATAATAAGGTCACCAGTTTTTTTATCTGGTTTTTCAGGTTTTATTTCTTTAGTTTTAAATAAATCATCTTTTTCAATAGCTATACCGTATTTATTAGCAGCGTAAGCTTTACTACCTTCTGTTAGCTTATAATAATTTGAAGAGTGTTTTTTAATTAAATTATTAACACTTTTTTCGTCAGCAGTGCCAGCAACAAAAGAAATAAATTTTGTGCCACCAACTGTATAATGTACTTCATCTCCTTCTCTAGTTTCATCCCATTTTTTTACAGCAGCTATATATTCTTCTTCTGTTTTATATTTTTTATCTTCGCCAACATTTTCTTCTATAGCAAGACCTATAAAAAAATCTGAAGGTTCAAGTCCTTGGCTTGATTTATTTATACCATATAAAGCGTCTAAGTAATTAGCTTGCCTTATAGCTTTATTGTCTACAATAGTTTGACCAAAATTATCAGCAGTTTCTTCCATATTATCATAACTATTCTGTTGTATTGTTCTACGCGCTACTTCTTTACCATCTTCATCATATTGCGCTTCATTGTAAAGAACTTCTGGAGCTTTAACTTTTAATGAAAAATCTTTTACAGCAGCATTTAAACCTCCAGTAAGCGGTGTTAGTTTGCTTACGGTGTTTTCATTTATAGAAGTTGTATCAAAGTAATAACCATCAAATCTCAAGCCTCCAGTTCCATCTGCTTTAGTTACAAACTCAAATGTTTTATCTTTTTGATTGCCTATAGTAGAAATATCATACCAAGATAAACCATCACCCTCAGCGTTTCTACCAATTTTTATTTCTCTAGCTTGCCTAGCATCTATAGCATCTTCACCACCAGCGATACCATTAAAAGCTATTTGAGCTCCAGCTACTACTTTTTTAAGAGTATTATACTCTTTCATTATTTCTCTTTGTAAAAATATATCTTTTCTAATAACAGCAGAATCTAATCTTGCTTGTATGTCTCTAATTTTATTATCTATAGCAATATTCATGCTATTACTAGCTTCAGTTGAAACGCCTAAAGCGCCAGATTTAGATGCTGTGCCTGTATAATCAAAATCTTCTAAAGTTATAAGATCTGGCATCTCTTCTTCTTTAGCATTTTCAGCTAAATAAGCTAAGCCTGGGGCTATACCTTTTTCAAATCCTTCGCTGAACGCGCCGTAATCTACTATACCTTCTACAGGAGCTTCGTAAGATCCTGGAGTTGTTCTTGATCGCAATTGTGTTAATCTTCTTGTATGTCTCGACATGCTATTTAATTAATTTAAATTCAACATCAATTTTAGAGTAATCTACCATGTCAAAACCGTCGTTGCCAACAATAACCGCATTACTAGGTATTTCATCTGACATAACTCCTTGATATAAACCTTTTTTGTTTTTATATTCAAAAGAATATATTTTTAAACCACTAGGAGATCTACCTATTTGTTTTATATTGTTTTTTAATCTTCTATCGCTTGATATCTGCGTAGAAGGATTATATTGTAATGCAGGAATTTGTACTAAATTTGGGTCTATAGAACCTTGAAAATTATAAGCGCTTCCAAAGTTACCAGTTCCTGGTACGTTTCCTGTAAGGCCAGGTGAAGGTGCTTGAGAACTAAAACCCCCTGTGGCACCTATTGTAGCAAGACTTCCAAGACTGCCTGCAGCTTGACCAATACCAGCTAATTCAGCGCTTTGCGCCGCTGCGGCTTGCTGTGAAGCAGCGCCTGCCAAAGCAGATAATCTGTTTAATTTTTGCATCTCTCTTGCTTCTTGAGCTTTAAATACAAATTGTTTTCCTTTTACTTCAGCTTCAGCTAATTGTGATTCTAACCTAGCTTGTCCTTGAGCTCTTAATCTTGCGTTTTGAACTTCTTGTTGTGCTATGCTAGCTGAAACACCTTGTTTGGCTTGTAAAGCCGCTTGAGCAAGTGCAGTTGCACCACCAGCGCCGGCTCCAGTAGCTCTAAGTGTGTCTAACGTGCTAGCTAGTGATAAATCTGTTTGTTGAGCTTGAAATTCAGCTGCTTGTGTAGCTACAGGTAAATTAGCAAACGGATTAGTAAGCATACTACTTACGCCAGCGAATGGATCTATAATATCCTGTCTTCTATTTTCAAGAGATTTTATTTGGCGTAATAAAGCTCTTTGTCTTCTTTCAGCGTCTCTTCTAGCTTTACCACCCATTATTGCGGATATACCACCACTTACTAATCCACTAGCCGCGCCAGCAACAGCTAGCATTCCTACTGTTATTCCTGCCATTTTTTTTCTTTTTTATTGTATTCTTCTATAGTAAAAGAATATAATTTTTTTTCTATTTTTTTCATGTTTTTTGTGTTAGTAGGATTTTTATGTACATTAATAAATAAACAATCCTCTAAACATTTTATTAATCTTTTTGCGCCTTTAATTGATTTTTCATAGCAAGGCGCTATATGTTCTATTTCTTCACCATCAGTTGTAACTAGTATTCTACCAACTAATAAAAACCAAAAGTGATCTGTATGGTGTATTGCGCTTACAACAAAAGATCCCGCAGGCATAATCATTTTTCTCATGTATAACTGATCAGAAAAATCATGTGTTATTTTAAAAACGTCGTTATTAACTAAGTTTTTACCATCGCCATATATACCCTCTATGTTGTTATTTTCAATTAAAACATTTTGTAAATTTTCAAGCCTTTGTTTATAATTGCTTAATTTGTTTTTCATTTAATTTAATATAAAGATTTTTCGTAATTAAAGCCTAAAGAAAAAAGCTCAGCGTGCTTATTTAAGTTAACAGTGTTGTCGTTATTAACTGGTTGATGCTCAAGAGTTGCTTCTGCAAAAAATCCTTTTATACCAGTCGTGTTTAAATTATTTATACCTGTTATACTAGAAGTATCGTTTATTATTACATTACCATAATATTTTTTCTCTAAAGGAGTAAAACCTGCAAATTTTACAACCCCCTCTTGTACATATCTACCTGTTATATTTCCTGGTATTGGATATGCATTGTAGTTTTCAAAGTCTTCTGCTGGTGAAAACATTTCTATTACTTTCCAGTTATTAGTACCTTCGTAGTTAATTGTTTTATAGTGTTTAACTAGTGAAGGGTTTTGATTACTTACAACAGTAATTGTACTAGGCTGAAAAGATCCATAAAAAGTATTTTTAGACTGAGATTGGTCGTAGTGTTTATATAATTCATTTTTATCAAATGTGTAAAAATTATTACCTAAACTTCCACCAAAGCTAGGATTATAAGTTACAAAAGAACTCCAACCGTTAACTTTGTCGCTAAACACTATAGTTTTAAAATCACTAATAATTCTTACTGTTTCTTGCCCAAATCCTTGACTAGAAACAAACCTAACTACTTGATTTTGTTTAAGTGTGACTTCTTTGTCAAGAGTTACTATGTTATTAGAAATACTAACTACTTTTGTAGAAAAGCTTTTAATGTTATCACCTAAAACGTATTGACCTGGAAATATATTTCTATTTATTCCTGATATAGTAATTTTTTTACTATTTCTACTTGAAGATAAAACACTAGTCGACGTATTTGGTAAAAACGTTTGTTTAGGTCCTTTAACAGAATTTTTAAGCTTTAAATTTAAAACATAGTTTCTAGAGTGTATATCAAAAAAACCTCTAATTTGATCAGTTATATTTAAATTTTTCCTAAAAAAACTTCGCATACCATAAGATGATATTTCTGTTAAACCATCTCTAGAAAGTCTTAAAACAGAAGCTCTATCTTTATCTACAAAATACTTCCTAAAACCAAATACAGCAAAGCTTTCTGGGTTTTTACCAATACCAAACTCGCCTAAATAAGGTGTTATTTGACCTATTACAACTTTAGCAGTTGTTGAAAGACCTCCGCCTTCAGCCGTAAATATAGCGTCTTTATCTATTAAAGCGCCGTTAACTTTATTTTCTTGAAATATTATTAAGTTAGTATCTTCAGCATAAAGCTTTTGTATAGATCCGTAAGCAAGATCAACAGATTTTGTTATGTTTTCAGCTATAGAAAACTGATTAGTGTCGTTTACGCCTGTTCTGCTATTAAATATACCAGAGTATATCATAGCATTTTCTCTATGCTTTCTATTGTATTTTTTATCTACAGCGTAAGCTTTTGGACCATAATCAATAGCGTTTTCGTTAAAACCACCTTTTATTCTTGACTCTTCTATATGCCACTCATTTGCAGAACGCGTGTTTAATGTATAAGGTACAGAAGCAGAAAGTGTTAACGTAACACCTTTCTCTATTTTATTTGTTACACTATTTTTAAAAGTTATTGTATTTTTGTCTGAATCTAACACTCCTATTGAATCATCGGCAACACCTGGACCATTAACAACATATTCAACCCCTGAAGTTAAAGAAGTAAGACTTGCTGCTGTAACCTCTATAGTACTACTCTCAGCAGGCTCACTAGCGACTGATGAACATTCGGTAGTTACGGTTGTAGCTAAAATAGGTTCTTGTCTTAAAATAACAGTATTAAAATATTTTATTCTTAGTGTTAATCCCATTTACTATATATTACTTGTTATTGTTTTTTTCTACAAAGAAAAACTTTTGATAAATAAGACTTATTAATAGTAATAGCGGTACCACCTACCGGCAAACCACCAACTTCTACGTCATCTCCAGTTACATATGAAGCTCTAATATTTGAAATTTCATAAACAACAAAATATTCATGACCTTGTATATTTACTGTTTGATTAGCTTGATACATGTGAGAATCGTCTAAACCTCTATGTTCGGGTTTTACTACAGATCCTGTTGGCTCATCGCTGTTTATACCATAATATTCAAAAGAACCTTGACCTTGCTGAGGGTTATTACCACCAAAAGGACCAAAGCCTAATGTATTAAAATTCCATTGAGTATCATTTGTTTCTAAAAGATCTCTTATATCAGTGCTTGTAAAATTATCTTCAGCAATACCAATACCAGTATTATTTTCACCTGTTATGTCTCCTTCAGCTAAATCACCTGGTAAAACACTTTCACTTTTAACCATATCTACTACTATATCTCCAATTGTACGAAGCCTACCTCGTATTCTATATTTCATAACAGAGTTTAGCCAGAAAAAACTAAACAAACTACTAATTTGCTCTCTTAATTGTTGGTATTTATGCACAAAAGGCTCACCTGTTAATTCGTCTACACCTATAGACCAACAATAAGCGTTACCGCGGCCAAATATAGTTCCAGCAATATCATTAATATCAATAGCAGTAGCGTGATGCATATAATAACCCCACAAATATAGCTCTCCACTTGCAGGCCTTCTAAGAGCTGCTTGCATGTCGTTTTGGCTCATACCGAAAAATATTTCATTTGTAGGATTTTCTGTCCAATAACCATTAACTTGATCACTATCTCTATTTATAGCTTCGTCTTGCTTAAATATGTTTACGCCATTTAAAGAATTACCACCTGTAGGATTATAATAAGGATGATGAATACTATCATCATTTTGACTACCTTCAATAACTATTAAATCAGCAGTAACTTTAACGTTTACAGTAACTAAAGATCTTTTTCCAAAAAACAAACCTGAATCATCTTGATTATATTCGTCAGAATCAAAAATTAAAGTATCAGAATCATAAACATAAATATCAAAAGTTTTGTTTATAAAGCCTGTAAAACACTCTGTTCGTATAGATATTTCACCATTTTGATTATTAATTTTTAAATCTGGTATAACAGTTTCTCCATCATTATCATAAAGAGCGGTATTAGCTTCTATAACTAATTCTTGTTGATTTATAGGATTTGTTATTGTTATAGTATTTTCAGTTGAAATACTTAATGGATTTATATATCTTGAATAAAAAATTAAACCTTTTTTATTGTTATTAGTGTCTGCAGATCCATTTGTAGCAGATATTTGACCTACAACACTAAATTCGTTAGTTTCTTGCACGGTAGGTACAGAATTTTCTATATTAATAGAGGGAACAACAACAGGCGCTTTGTTTTCAAGGCTTAAAATAACTAATTCATTTTCTAAAACAGTTGTTTCTGTATTGCCTTGATGAGTAACAGTAAGATTAAACTCAAAAGCATTGTGTTGTTGATCTTCAAAAACACTATGATAAAAATTTTGCTTTGGTTTAATTTTCCACTCACTATCTACAAAAACAATTTCAAAAGGCATATCATTAGCATCGGTAATAATTAAATCTTGAGCAACTTGACTTTCAAAATTAAAGCTTGCAGAGTTTCCTGAAATAATAGAAGGATCTCTTTGAGCAAAAGCTCTTATAGAGTTTATAGCTACTTCTGTGATATCAGTACTACTTATATTATTATCTAGCTCATCTCTATATTCTACAATAGCTGCATATTCGTTTTGAAATTCACCAGTATCAATATCAACATATAAAACATCTTCAGAAAAAGTAGAATCAAATAATACTTTAGTAACTTTAGAAGGAACACTTAAAGCTTCATTTAATTCGTGAACTAAACCGGCTGTAGATGTTTCGTAGTATATATCTAAAACAGACTCAACAGGTTTTGTTTCAAAAACAGCTAAGTTATCTTGCACTCCGTATTTGTAATTATATATTCTTATGTTTTCACCGTTTTTTACAGACTTGTAATCGTCAGATATTTCACCGTCACACTCTATAATAACAGGATCTGCTGAAGTTATTTTTATTATTTTAACTAAATCTTTACTAGCTCCTTTTAAGTAATCTCCTATAGTAGGAAAGTTTGTTTGACTAGTATTACCACCTTGTATTTTTAATAACTTTTTACTATCTGATATTATTGTTTCTAGTGGCGCAGGATTTGACGAAGTGAAACTACCAGCTTCTGGATCAGTCTCTACTGTTAGAGCTATAGTTGTACCTAACAAGCCAGCTTCTGTATTAGATCCAATATTACTAGAAGCAGAGCCTCCAAAAGGTATTTGAGCTATTAAAGGATTTTTATCTGTCTCAGGTATAAAAGCTAAAACTCTTTCTTGCTCGTTTGTAATACCTTGTTCTTTAGCTGTACCTATACTTACTACGTCTAAAATATCATTATTACTTTGCAAGGAAATACCTTTATTTGCTTCGCTTGGTATTACTTTAGGAAAAAGTTTATCTTTACTTGTACTTAAGCCTACTTCTTGAGTGTTAGAAAACTCTCTATCTCTAGTAACTTTATTAACGTTATCACCTATTATAGGTAAATAAGTTTTATGATCATCTCTATCATTATCAAAATCAAAAACACCTGGAGCATAAACATTGTGATAATCTTGCTCAGTTTGCTTTACAACAACTCTATAAGAGTACCAGCCATGTGGCACTATTTTATATTTAAAAAAGCTATAACCTAAAGGCACGTTGTTTTCGTCTACAATATAGCTTAAGCTAGGCTTGCCGTCTAATGTTAAATTAATATTATTATTAATAGAACTTATTTGTATAGATATTATTTTAACAAAATCTTTATCTTGACCTTTTAAATAATCGCCGACACTAAATAAACTTGAAAAAGAAGTATTTGATATAGTTAAAACAAAATTTTCTTCTACTTCAGAAAAAGTTACTGTGGCTTGATTTTCTATATTTGATTCACTATATGCGTCACCAGAGTTAGCAGTTAAAACAGGTGATTGAGCTTCAACTAAATCATCACTAATAGCAACAGCAGTAGGTGAAATATTTAAAACTGCTCCTGTAGTAGGATTTAATTCTATTTCTAAACCAGATATATTTGAAGAAGAGTCAATAGAAGAAGACGCAGTTCTAGCGTAAACAAAACTTTGACCAGTTAGCTTTTCTGTTAAAAAAACATTTGCATAAATAAAATCTGTAGCAGAGTCTGGCTGGCCGATAGAAGAGCTAGAATAATAAAAAAAGTCTCCTAAAATAAATTCAGAGTCTGCTGTTGTAAAGTTTGGCTGAGATCTAAATTCAAGTTTAAATAAATCATTTGCGTAAAAAAGCCTTTCAATACCTTGATTTATACCTATGAAAGTACCTTTAGCGTATGCGTTAGGTATAGTTTTGTTAAAAGTTATAGTTAAAGCATCACCACAATAATTCTCATTACCAGGCGTTGTGTTTTGTATTGTCAAAGAATCATCGCTAGACCAAGTGCTACTATTAAAAGACCTAGACTTAGCGTCTACTGTTATAGATCCATCACCTATAGTAGATGTTAATACAGGCGACTGTCTTCCAAACTTGTCAGATAAAACAACGCCTACTTCATAAGTTCTTCTAGATTTTATAGAGTGAAAAGGATATTCTTTATGTAAATAATAGTTATTAAAATCTGCATTGCCAAGTGGATTTGTTGTATCATACTTAGCGTCAACATTAGTGTTAAAGTTTAATCCAACAATACCTTTTTCAGAAGGTAAAGTTCTTTCTTGAACAAAGTTACCATATATAACTCTATTACCTACTATCTCTTGAGCTTTAGCAGATAAAGGAACGTTGTCATAAACTCTAGGCAGTTGATTAGGTGGAAGTGTTTTATAAGGTAAAGTTGATTTATATTTATATTGGAAAACTCCTTCGTTTTGGCTAAAGTTACTAGAATTTGCTTCTGTAGCTAAGTCTGAAGCATTTTCGTTTTCAATCTCTATAAGCTCTACAGCTCTTATAACATTGTTGTTTGATTCTTTATATAATATTTCTATTGCATCTATATCAAAATCAGTTGTTAGCTTTTTAGATGGCAGTATAATATTCAAGTTAACAGAGTTTACTGAGTTAACCATACCGTCAGAGCTTCCGTCTGTGCTTTGAAAATAAACTTCACCTTGCTTTAATATTTTTTGCATATGACCAGCATTTAAGCTGCTAGTTTTTGGTATAAAACAAACTTGAGTAAACGGAGCTATTGTAGAGTATTCACCATCTACAAATCTATATCTATATGAAAATCTAACAAACTTTTCTTCTATTAAATCATCAGGAAAAGATGAATTTGTTTGCATTGAAGAAGTTGGATCTACGTTAACAAGAGTACCACCTCTACCTGTTGTTGTTTGTTGAGGATTATTGTTTAACGTGGTTGTTTCATAGTCTAGCAACAGTGGTGGCATAAAAGGCGCAAACTTAGCTACACTAATTTTATCTTCATCAGTGTAATAAGGTGTTGGATGTAAAGCGTGTCTATCTATGGCTTTTTCAATATTTATTCTCCTAGGTTGATTTAAACCATCAGTAAAAAATAACAATTTGTCAATTAAGTTTACACCTGTTATTGTATTTGTTTTACTAAAATTTAAAAACAAACCAGATACTAAAAGCTTAGTAGTATTTTGATCAACATCATATAAATATATACCGCAAAATAAATCGCCGTTATCTATTTGAGTAGCTGTAAATGGTCCATTTTCACCTCCAACAAGACCAACAGCATCAGGATTAGAGCAAGTGTAGTTAGTTACAAAATAATATATTCTTTTGTTTTTTTCATCAAAAAAAACTCCAATAGTTTCAAGATCTAAAAAACCAAATCTAGGTCCACCAGGAGGAAAAACATCAGTGCTAACTTTAACATTTCCTAATAAATTTTGTATTGACCCTATATCTGACTCTTCAGAAGTCGTAACTTGTATATTTTGAGCGCTACGATATTCTCCATTAGGTAAAATTCTATCATCAACATCTTGATTCATTTTACCTTGAAGAAAAGCTTTTTTATCTTCAGCCATTTACTAGTGTTTAATTCGTTTAGATTTATTTCTCATAACTTGCGCAAGCTCTGAGACTTTTAAATTTGATAATCTTATTTTAGCGTTACGCATTGCGGCTCTACGTTCTTTTTGATATCTTCTTATAATAAACTCAGCTATGTTTCTTTTGTTTGCTAAAACATTATACGCTATATGCTTATATAAAGCTTCTTCAGCCATTTTGTTTACTTTCATTTCAGCATCAGTGCCAAGGCCGTCTGATATATATTCTAGCACAATAATTTTACCAGACAAGTCGCTACTAAAATTAAAACTACCTGTTCTTTCGTTTATTGTAAAAAAACCGTTTATTTGCGTAGTTTCTGGAGTAGCACCATATCTTTGCCCAAAGTCGCTACGTAGATAATCATTAGTACTTAAGTACAAACTATCTTCAGATGATAAATCACCTGATATATTTTTAGTATCAAAAGCTTTGTATCTTTCTTCAGTTATAGAGCTTCCTTCAACAGCATTACCGTCAGAGTCAAAAACGTAGTTGTAGTTTTCGTCTTGAACTAGTGGTTCTGTTGGATTTGTAGTAAGTCTAGTTGGATATATTATTCTACGTATGCCTGAGCTATCTATATAACAAACTTTTACATAATTAACATAATCTTGCGGCATTGGTATTGAAAGCGAAGGCCCAAGTTCTACTTCTTGCAATTTTACTGTTTTAAGTATGTCGTAGCTAAACTCTTGTATACCACGTTTTGCGTGAAAAACTACATCAGACTTAGCAACATGATCTATTAGTTTACCATCACCAACATATGCTATCATAAAATTATCTACAATATCCTTTATTGATGTGTATTGATAACTACCAAAAGTTTTGTCTAATAATTCTACTTTAACAACATCATTAGCAGCTAGTGTAGAAGATACAGTAAGAGTAGCTCCAGATATACTAAATGTAGTTATTTCTGAGTTATTAACATACACTCTAACTTGACTAGCCGTAGGAAGTGTTTCAAATGTAAGTGTGAAAGTAGAAGTAGATCCGTCAGCAATAAAAGTTTGAGATCCGTTATAATAATTTTCTTCTGTAACTGTTCCTAATAAACTCATATTATTGTTCTTGTTGTGTTATTAATGACTCTTCTTGTTGCGCTGCTTGTATTACGAGCGGATCTTTTATTGTAACTCCAAAATACTGAAGTATACCTAGTATTAAATCAACTTCATCAGAAGGATGTAAAGTAAAGTTAATAGCGTTAGTTTCGTCATAGGTATACACTGGCGTTCCAAAACTTGTAGTATCTACAGAAGAACTCCAAACAGGATCGTTTGGCTTTGCAACATAATATATTTCAATAGAAGTTATTGTGCTTGGAAAAACATATATTAAATCTGCAGAGCTATAATACACTGGAAAAGTTTCTGATGGTGCTGTTAGTTTTGAAGAAAATAAAAAAGGTATTTTAGATTTTTCTATGCGCTCTATGTCTACGTTTTTTGCAGCTACTGAAATATTTAATGTAGCGTATATATTGCTTTCAAAACCAATTGCTCCGTATGAAATAGAACTGTTTTGCCCTGGCGGCTCAAAATAAGTGTTTGTAGAATCTATTGAAAGTGTTGTATTTACGCAAAATGGATCAAGTTTATCCATTATTTTTCTAGGTATATCGCCGTAGCCTTGCGCGCCTCTACCGGCTGTTTGTTTTGCTACAGCTCTATTGTATTCATAAAAAGCTCTATCGAGTAATTCTAGCTGTACAACTTTAGCTATTTTATTAAAGTTGTCTGGCGTCATATAGCCGCTACCTTTTTTGTTTAGTATAGATAATACTGTAGTATATACTTTGTTTACGTCAATCGCCATATTTTTATTTTTATTATAGTAGTATAGCCACCATTATAGATGGCTATACCACATATAATAGTTATGCTATTTTAGCTTTTTTTCTATTGATTTGAAAATCTCTACGCCTTCATCTGTTTTTAAGAAAGCAGCAAAAGCAGAGTATGGGTTTTCATCAAAAGGCACAGTCATTAATTTTTTACCGTTTGAACCCCATGCAAAAGTTCTCTGGTCTTGTGATAGTTTAATAACGCCTAAGCCTTGAGCTTTAATTGCTAAGTTTCTAAGCTCAACGTTTTCGTCATTAACTAGTTCTAAAAATAATATTGGATTATTTCTAGCAAACATATAAAGATCTCTTTTAATTTCAGCAGAGCTCATTTTATCTACTGCAGATCCAAGTTCAACTCTAAGTATTGCTTCAGCTTTATCAACTTCTATAGACATAGCTGTATTTAAAGCTTCCATTTCTACTTCAATAGTTACTAAATCTTCTTTAGCTTCTGCAATATCATCTTTTTCTTGATATACATAACCTTTTTTAGGATGATACAAACTTAGAAGTTTTTGTAAAGGTTGATTTGTTTTTGGCACAAATAAAACGCCTTCTTCAAATATAATATGATCTAATATTACATTACCATCTTGTTCGTCTATAAAACAAGAATTTTGATTACTAGCATATCGTATTTCTCTATTATAGCCTTTGTCTTCATCAAACCACAGTAATGGTTTTCTTGGCGTTGACTTAGAAGAAAGTACATATGTTAACGGCTCTCTTTGATTAACCAAATAGTATTGCCTGTCTTTTATTTCCCAGCCTGGAATATTTTTTACTTCAGTCTTTTTTGACTTCTTTTTTGTTTTTGTTTCCATGATATAATATAATTAAATAGTTTGTGAAAATAAACCTAAGGGCGCCGTGAAGACGCCCGTTGGTTTAATTTATGATAAGTTATTATGATTGATCGGCTCCAACTGAAATTGTTGACAAACCAGATATTCCATCAACTAAATATTTAGGATTAGTTGACAAATCATCAGCAACAACTATAAAGTTACTAGATCCATCTGTTGAAAAGCCTTCATCTCTGTAAATAGCTTTTAATAGATCGCCAATAACTTTTTTAAACGTGTTATTAGTTGAAAGTGAAACAACAACTTTATCGGCATTAATAACATTACCATCTTGAGCATCAGTAGCAACTCTCTTAATTGGCTTAAATCGCATTTCAAATGTGTCAGCTGCACTTGGAAATGCTCCAAGAAAGCTAGACAAAGGAAATACAACTGAATCATCAGCTCCATCATCGCTACCAATAGTTTGTTGTGTTCTAAAGTATAAGTATTTTTCCATTTTTGTTTAATTTTTAAGAGTTAATATTATGATTCTTTTAATAATACAAAGTTATTAGCTCCTTGAACTATTAAACATCTTTCAGACAAATAATGTACTTCCATGATGTCATCTCCAACATACGTAGCAGATCCTACAGAACCAGTAACCCAAGTTTTTAATCTTCGATCATCAGTTGCAGAACTTCTGTATCGTACGTGCAAGAAAGGACGTGTCATGTTTCTACCTAGTGACTGATCGTATACTGTTGAAGTTCCAGCAGGAATTAATACTCCTGAAATATCTCCAAAGCCTCCACGAGCAGCAGCGTCGTTTAAGTATTTCCAATCTGACTTGTAGAAATCGTAAGATCCTCTACGGAAAGCAGAAAAGCCTAAGTTTAACGCCATGTCAGCATCATTGTCAAAAGCTCCAAAAGAAGCACCACCTTGATAGTTAGCATTTAATCCAGCTACCATGTCGTCTAATGTTAAAGCTAATGATCTGTTAATGTATAACATGTTTTCTTCGATAGCACCTTGCTTATCTAAGTTTTTCAATAGTAAATCAAAATCGCTAAGTGAAGCTAAATCTTCAAATACATTTCCTCTTTCTTGGATAGCAGCAAACATACCTTGAGTACCGTTGATGTTTGTTTCACCAGCAGCACCAGATCCAGCAGCTGTTAACTCAGCTTCTACCATTGTAGTTTCTAAATAGTCTTCAAAACGCAAACGAGTTTCACCCGCTGATTTTAAATACCACGAAAAACCTACTTGTCCAGCTTCGTCAGTTGTTTCAACCCACCCGATTTGAGCAGTGTCAGAACCAGAAATTTTAAAGTGATCTTTAATAATAATTGGTCTGTTGTTGTATTGTTGAAACTCTGGCTTTAGCTCACCTGACATACCACCAGTTCCTTTAGCAAATTCAGAACCATATACAAATATGTTAATTGATTCAGTATCTTGAAATACTACAGTAGTAGCTAAGTCTTGCTGAGTATATGGCTCAACTGATATAGTATGACTAGAAGTTCCACTATCATCAGCGCTACCATCAGTAGTACCAAAAGTTACTGCTCTTACATAACACTTTACTGTTTTAAGTCCAGTAGCAGCGTCTGTAATGATAATAGTATTACCAACTCTAATTGAACAGTTTAGCTGCTCACCTATTTCTAGTGTACCACCATTTGAATTAGCGTCTCCAACTCTAACGTGTTTTCCACTTGTTGCAGAGTGCTTATATGCAATGTGCAGTCTGTTTTGCTCAGACCAAATTACTTGATCAGAACTCATTGGCATCTCAGCGCCAACCATTTGTAAAAATCCACCGATAGTACGATTTCCGTATCTCTCTACTTCTTCTTCGTACAACTCTGGTAGATATTGTTGTGCCCAACCAGCTGTGTCTTGTGACGTAAAGTCAATGTAGTTATTACTACTTACAACAGGAGTTTGGGTCGGTGTAAGTGAAAATGATCCACCTAAACCTAAAGATGTGTTAAATCCCATTTTTTAAGTTTTTAAGTTTTTATTTTTTTCTAATTTTAAATTTCAACCTAGAACTATCATCACCACCTAACACTCTAAATTTTACACCGCCGGCTTCTACAACTGGCTTAGCAGTTCTAGGGCCCATGTCAATATTCTTTGACTTTATAGCGGTTTCTTTTATAGCGTCAGCTCTACCTTGCTCATAGAAATGTGATACTATTTTATCAATATTTCTACCTGCAAATAAAGCTTTATGATAACCAGCAGCGTTTTTCATCATATTATTTTCATCTAAGAACTCCTTAACGAAATTAGATATGTCACTCTGGTAATCCTTCACAGCAGCTGCATCTTTTACATTGTACCGATATTTTTTGTCTCCTACTCTAAAATCAAAACCTTTGAAGTTTTCGTTGAAAACATTATTAGTACTTTGCTCAAATTGCTTATACTGCTTTTGTTGGATCTCATTGGCAGCGGTTTGTTTTTGGTTATATTCGTTATAAAAGTTAATAGCTTCTTGCTGATCTTTAGACAACTTAGAACTCAACTTGACTTCTTTGTAGTACTCGTCTTTAAGTCCAGTAAGAAACTTTTTAGCTTTCGCAACTTCTTCTTTCAAAGCCAACTTCTTTTTTCTAATATTACGCTCTTCATCTAACTCTTCGTCAAATGAAAAACTATCTTCAATTAAAAAATCAACTTCACTTGCATCTAAGTGAGGTTTGGTTGACTTATAATATTCTCTTAATAACGTATTATTATCTACGTTTGTATAGTCTGCATTTAATCTTGCATAATCTTCTATACTACCGCCAGTGTCTTCCATGAACTTTACCAAGCTTTCTATGTTTTCTGGTAATTGTCTTTGCTCTTGTACTGGCTTTGTTTCTTCTACAACAGGTTTTTCTGCAACAGGCTGCTCAACTACGGGCTCTTCTTCTGTTATCTCTTGTATGACCGTTTCTTCAACCGTTTCTTCAGCGACTGGCTCTTGCGGCTTTTCATCTTGTGCTTGCACCCGCACTTCTTCTTTGGCATCTGTTTCTGTATTTTGTTGTTCTTGAAATTTTTTAAGTTTACCTAAATCAACTTTAAAAGTACCGTCTTTAGTTTTTTCTTTATAAGTAATTTCTTCTTGTTTAGGCGCTTCAGCTGTAGTTTCAACTTGATCTACTGCTTCGTCTTTTACCTCTTCTATTATTTCTGTTTTTTCTGACATGATAAAATATTATATAATTATTGTTTTTATTTAACGCGGCTCAAACTGTTCAAGTCCAAACCCACCTAAAGTATCTTGCCCTGCAGACTCAAAGTTTTTAGGCGGCGCGTTTGTTTTTCTTTGATTTATAAGCTCGCTTTGCTGCGTAGCTTGTATTTTAGTTCTTTCGTCTTTACGATCTTCTTTAAATTTATCTTTTTCTCTAGCAATTTGTATTTGTGCTTGCTGCAGCTGCATATTTATTTCAAACTCATACTGCATTAGCTGTCTTTTAATTTCTGCTTCTCGCTCCATTTTAGTTATTTCAAGCTGAGATTTAATTTGCTCAAGCTGAGCTTTTGATTCTGTAAGAGCTTGTTGCTTTTGCATATCTGCAGCTGCTGCTGCTTGAGCTGCCTGAGCGTTTGCTTGACCTTGAGCTTCTATATTTTTTTGAGCTTGCTGTTGGTCTAAATCTTGTTTCTTTTTTCTACGAACTTTAAGCAGCTGATTAGCTAGCTTAATATTACGTACTTCTCTAATATCAATAGCGTCTTCTAAAAATATTTGGCCGCTTTGTAGTGCTACTTGTATATTGTTTTCTAATCTAGTTTTTTCTTCTTCATCTGGCGCTAGCTCTAAAAATATACCAAAATCATGTAAATGTAAGTTAGACATTTCTTCTAACGTCGAGACGTTAAACTTACCTAATGACTTTATAAATGATTCTCTTGTTGGCGAGTATTCTATAACATCAGACACTCGCATTGCAATACACTCTGCCATTGTTAGGGTTATATACAAGCTTGATTGCAATAAGTGCCGTGTTGCTGTATTAGAGTTAGCTGCAGCTAATTTCTGCAAACCTACTAAAGCGTTTTTATCTGGTACGCTTCCGTCTCTAGCTTCGTTTAAACCTGTAACATCACGCATCATTTGTAAGTAATAATTATACGTGCTTATAAGTGAAGCTATTTTATTATTACCACCGCTAGTTGTTATTTCTCTTATAGGTAGTCGAGCCTCTATTTATATCACCGTCTTGCGTCATAGATCTACCTATAACACTACCTGTTTGGAAATACATATTAAGAGCTTCTTGCGGATTATAGTTAGTACCATTACCTAAATCTATTTCAGCTAAACCATCAGCGTCTAAATAAACACCGTCTGGTACCATTTTAGCCATAACTTGTTGAAGCTTTAAATGCGTAAGCTGTATCATGTCTGCAAAGCTAGTCATTCGACTTACCAAGCTTTCAATACGACCTTCATACATACGCGGCGCGCAAATAGCATAACTCATTTGAGCTTTTGTAGTATCTGCTTTTGGTCGCATCATGTTTTTCTTTAGCTCCCACTTTAAAACATCTTTACTACCTATTACTTTTACACCTTCGTAAATAACTTCAATAGCTCTATCTACTTTTTCAAAATCTTCAGCAGCAGGTGGATTAAATGTATCATCTTTTTCTATAGCTTTACTTCCGCCTGTAGCTGTTCTTTTTATTTTATGAACTTGATTAGCGTAAGTCTTATATTCAAAATACAAAACAGTTACACTGTTTTCTTCATCAGACTTTGAGTTATATTGATAACCCATGTTATTGTAACCTCTATAGCCTGCGTACTCTTGCAGCTGATCGTCAGTAAGCTCTGGAAACTCTTTTTTTAGCTCGTTTAAATATATTTCTTTTACTTCACCTACATAATATATATCGTCAAAATATGGTGAGTCTGTATTAGAATATACAAGATCAGCTGGATCTACATATTCTACTTTAACACCTTCAGCTTTATTAAAAGAACTTTTTGCAGCACCAATACCTATAACTGTTAAATCGTTATTAATTCTTCTTGATATTAAATCGTATTTATTTTTATCAAAAACGCTTGATATAGCTTCTTCTTCTGCTATTTCTATAGACTGCTTGTAGTTTAACTGCATATGCAGCTCTAATTCTTCTGTGCTTTCAGGTAATTCTTTCTGATCTGATTCGTATAAATTTATACCAAAATCTTGCAAAACTAAATCGTTAAAAGGTTTAGTTCTCATGTCTTTTGATATTTTCTCTACATAATCAGTTCTTTCTTGTATAGATGCTGGATCTTGTGAGTAAGCTTTAATATCGTAAGATCTGTCTGCCATACCGTTTACAACTATATCAACAAACTTTGGTATAATAGGCACTGGCTTCCAGTCTAAATTTAAATAAGATAAATCACCGTTAATAGACAGTTCGTCTTTATATTTTCTTACAGACTGCTCGCCTCTAGCATATAGTCTTAGCGAGTTAAAAGCTCTTCTTGACGATCCATATCTGCCAGATCCGTTTTTATCGTTGTAGTCGTTTTTATTGTTAAACCACTCGTGCTCAATAGCTCTACCAACTTTAGCACCATACTCTAATGACATTTTCTCTGCGTCACTAACAGCTTGGCTAGGAAAAGAACTTTTTATAGCTTTGTTAATCATTTATTTAAATTATTTTTGATCTTGATCCTTTATTGTTATACCTACGTATACCAAGATTTATAGTTTTTACTTGTCGTTGCTGAACTGGCGTGTAAAGATTTTTATTACAAGCCATTATAGCAAGTCCTGAGCTTATAGAAGCATCAAACAATGTTCTATTATTAATATCAAATTTAGCCCAGTCTTCTAGTGTTCTACTAAAATACATATTACCGCAACCTTGTTCGCCTTGTCCTACATATTTTTCTATATAAGACTCTATAGCAGCAGCGTGCGACTGCTTCATATCCATAGAAGAGTTAGGTATACCACCTATTTCTTTCTCTGTAACAGACAGTTTATTGTAAAGCTTGTCTGGCCTGTTCATTGAATAACCTCTGTAACCTCTTCTTTTAAAATGATATAAAAGTCTAGGCTTATTATTCTCTGATAATATAGGCATACCATAAAAAACACAAGCCATTAACACATCTTCAAAAAATATTTCAGCAGTTTGCGGTCTTGCAACATATTCTAAAAAAAACATATTTGAAGGCGCTTCTTCCATTGAAAACTTTGTAAGCCCGTGCAAAGCACCGTTAGAACCTATACCGTCAACTGTACCAGATATATCGTAGCTATCACAGCCAAAAGCGCCAATGTGATCATTAGCAGGATATTTAATACCGTTTTTTAAACGCATCCTGTTTTGCATTTCAAACTTAGGCACCCAAGATACTTTAAACCTACCACTGTTGTTTGGTATAAACTCTACTGTTGTATCTTTTATACCGTTTTTCCACTGAAACGAGCCTTTTGAAACAATACTAGAATTACTTATATCATCGTTGTAATCTATTTGCTCGTATATTTTTGTTAAGTTAAAAAGCGACTGTTTAGCTTCATCTCTAAATGCATGGCTTTCAGTACGAGGAAACTGCCTATAAAACTCATTAAGTCCGTCTTGATCGTCTTTTAAACCTTCAACTTCGTTTTGCCAATACTCAATTACACCTTGGTGTATTTTGTCTCCAAACGCATCGAGTATCGGTTTGTCCGGAGTATCGAAGACAGGTGCTCCATACATATCAATATATCCTTCGTAGTTCCACTCCATAGGTATGAACAAAGAATATAATCCTGAGCTAGTCTGTCCATTGCGGTTTCTACGTGTGACGTCTGAGTCATAATAAAGTTTTTTAAAGTTATCACCGCCTTTGTCTAATGAGTTGCTAGTTGAACCCATCATACACTTGCCTATAATTCTACTACCTAACCTTAGCGTCGTCTTCGTAACGCGCCAGTTGTTAAGGATGTTTGTCGGGCGCTCCCACTTGCCGCTCTCGTCGTGGACAAGTAGCTTGAGCTTTTCACCGTCATACGAGTTGTCGCCTGTGTTTTTCCAGTCGATCGTTGTATCAAGCCCGTCGAGCTCTTTAAGTTGCTCGTTTGTTTCAAGCTTCTTACGGGTGAACTTGCTGGCTGGTACTCTGTACGCAAGCTCTGTCTTTGGTCTGTCCATACCGTCCTGTATCGGTTTGAAAAAGAACGGGTAATTAACGGATATTGGTACCACTTTATCAGTAAACATCTTCTTGGCATCAGGGCCAGATTTTGATAATATCCCAAACCTAGAGTCGCTTGATATGGTCGCCATATTAACAATTTCTCCTGATGCCATAAATGAAAATCCAGACCGTCTATTCTTGAGATAGCACATGCCATAGGATCTATAATCGGCCTTACAAGCCTCCCAGAATATATAAAATAATCTGTTTGACTCTCTAAACTCTGGTTTACCGACATCAATTTTACTCCACTGCAAGTACATATAGTGAGTGCCAGTAATATAAGTAGCAACGTTTTTGTTATAAAACCAAAAACCTTCTTCTCTTTTATTAAACTCACTATCGATATAATCATACCATTGCTCTTTAAATTNTACAGGATATTCTTCCCAATCAAATACAGACTTAATTCTTTGTAATACTTTTGGATATTCGCTATGCTCCCAAGTGTTAGATTTAAATTTGTGAATGTTACTAGGTTTTGGTAAAGCTATTTTTAAGTTTTGTATTTCAATTACTTCACCTATCTCACCTGTTTTAGATATAACAACCATATCGTATTCTTTGTTATATCCGTACTCCCACTTTTTATATCTGTTATTTTTTTTTAATGCTTGAGGTCTTATGTGATCTTTTAGTGTTTTTACTAGAGTTTGCTTGTAACTCATTTTGATCTACCTTCAGCAAAGCCTTTAAAAGTTCTTTGTTTATCTTCTTGTTTAGGCTTATTGTTTAACATGTCTTCCTCTTCTTGTATGCGAGTAAGTATTTCAAAGGCGTCGAATATAGCTAGCTTTTTTGTAGCAGCTGCGTTTTTAAGTCTGTCGGCTGATATGTCGTCATCTGAATCAACTATAGGTTCTTTAGCAACTTTAATAAGTTCTTCCACAGCCTTTTGCCCAGCTTGGATTATATTCAACTTCGTCTCCTTTGTATTCATATTTAATTGTAATATCAGTAGTTCGCATGCGATAAAGTCTATCATTATCTATAATAAACTCATATTCGCTTACAGGCGTAAAGCCTACAAGATCACCTTCATTTATTCCTAGCGCTTCTAACGAGCTATTACCATATTTTAATATACCAATATGCTTTTGCTCTTTTTGTTCTGTTATAATGTCATTATGTTTTTTAACAATAGGCTTTACAAAGCAAAAATTTCTTGGAGCTTTCCAGCTTCCGTCGTTATATAAAAATATTTGCTCGTAATAACAGAAGTACATGTCTTCTTTGAAATAAGATGTACTATTTTTTTCAATGCCTTTTACATTATAAAACCTTCTAAAAACATTATGGTGAACTATAACTTCGTCGCCAACACTTATGTTTGTATCACCTATTAAAGGTATTGACTTAACTATGCCAACGCGATTAACAAACTTGTGATCGTCCATGGTCGTATTGATAATTAACTTTTTATCACCGACGCTAACTTCATTAGTATACCTACCATTTTTAGGCTGTATAATAAAGCTATATAAACTTTGCATTAATATTCTAGATTATATTCTATTGAAACAGCCATATTAGAATTAAACTTTTTCCAAGGTATGACTTCTTTGTTTTTTTCTATGTATATATTATAAGATCCGTCTTTTTGATCGTAAAGTATATCACAGATGCAATGACCTCCGTAAACCTGCTGGCCTACAGAGTAATGCATTGCTTCGTTTTTATAATCCGTGCCAATACTTATTTTTCTAATCAGCTTGGCCATTTTCTTCTATAATTTTTTCGTAAGTTCCGTCTTCTAAGTTAACAGTAATTTTACCGTACTTTTCTTCTAACTCATCGTTAAGTTTTCTAGACTCTCTTACAACTTCCGCAAAAGTATGTAATAGCTCGTGTTTTTGAGCTTCAACAGCTCCAATGTCTGATAAAAGCCTAGCTTTAATAGACTGTTGGTTAGATAATTTTTCTAACTCTTCTTCGTTTATTTTATTACTCATTTTGATTTAATTTAATTTATAATATACTAATCACTTATATTAGCTTTTATTTACTTATTGATTTAAACTTCTCAGCGCCTCGTGAACCAAAATACGCTACGTAAACTGTTATTAGCAAAGATTTTAACAAATCAACCCAACCGCTGTCAACTTCAAAGTCTATGTTAAAACTGTCTAGCAGTATTAAAAAAACCATTGAAACTGTTAAAAATATTAAAGCCATTGGCCTTGTATTTTTACTAAGCCAAGAGTCAGACTTCATATCAGCAGCCCAGCGCTTACTTATCTCTTGCATTTCAATAACGTCTAGCTCTAAAAGCTTTAATGCTTTTTCTTTGTCTTCAACAGGTAGCGCTTCGTCTTTTTTTATTAAATTTTTAACAACACCAAACACGCCTTGATCAGGTAATACATCACCTACTTTACTCAATATACCAGGCGCTGCTTTTGATAAAAACTGACCAACTTTTGTGTCTTTAAATTTTTTTTTACTATTACTCATTACCATTTAACTTTATCAGCCCAGTAAGCAGCACTCATCTTACCTTTAGCTATATTTTTTCTGTGTCTAGCTTTAAAGCTTTTTCTTTTAGCTTTCATGCGAGCAGACTCTCCTTTCTTAGCTTTACCTGCAGTACCTGATAAAGTACCTACTTTTTTACCTTGCTGCCCAAATCGTATAATTTTTTGCACGCCGCCGGAACAAGCTTTAACTACATGAGACTTAGTCTTATGTTTAGGTGTTCTTCTAGGCTTGTTGCAAGCCATTTTACTTTTGTTTAGTTTAGCCATTTTTAAAATTTATTAGAAGCGTAGTCTACGCCTGCAAACATATGCACGCCATTACCTTCTAAGTCTATTGCAAATTCTTTCCAGCCATCGGGATGATCTTCTAAACCTATCCACATAGCGTCTACGTGGTATTTATCGCTTAGTACTGTCGCTTTAGTTTCATTACCTTCTTCGTCATATTCGCCAGGCGTTATAACAATATTACCAAGTGCAACTAAGCTATGGTTGTGAGTAGGATAATCGTTACCGTTTTCATCTTTAGCAGTCCCTAAAGCTTTTAGTTTTGTTTCATACGCTGACTTACTGTCAAACTCATATTTACCTATTTTCATATTCATGTTGTTAATGCTATTAGTTCTGCGTCGGTTAACCCCGTTGTATACGCTCTTACTTCTCTTATTTTGCCGTAAAATCTATTACCTACTGCTATTCTTACTAAATTTAGTTGATTTAATGTGTTAGCGCTAAAAATACTTGTTTGCGTAAGGCTTTGACCAATTAGTGCTCCATTAATATAAAATGCATAATTTGAGGCTTTATATCTAACAGCTATTTTGTTGAAATTTTTCACATCATAAGTAGTTGTAAAATTATTAAACGCTTCGGAACCTCCTATTTGCACTTGAGTTCTAATTCTATTTGATGCTCCACCTAAAAATATTGACACTCTATTATTAGCAGAGCCATCACTTATCTGTATTTCTCTACCTGTTGTACTGTCTTCTAAAGCTTCTATTTCGCAATATAAAACACCTTCTGTTGAATTAAAATCTTGAGCCGCCCCAGAGCTGTCACAAGTTTCTGCATTTCTTGTTACAGTAGAACCTGAAGTTGGTATGTACGATGTGGCAAAAGAATTAGCTTCAAGTTGCCATCCAAAAACATCAAAACTCGCAGCTTCATCACAACGTAAATTTGGAATAACATTACCACCATCAGAGTCTACTGTAGCAGTAACACTATAACGTACCCATTCTCCTATAGTAGCAGCGTTTAAAGCATTTCCTAAAGGTGTTGTTTGAACAGAAACAACGTTGTTAAAAATACCAATTTGGCATTTTGTATCTCCAGAAAAATTAGTTTCTGAAGTTTTTTTAATAAAAACACTAAAAGTTATAACTTGATCCGCGCTAGCAGCTGTTACTTTTTTTACTGAAGCATTGTGTGTTCCATCATAAATAAAAGTAAAAGCGTTAGTACCGCCGTCTGGAGAAGGTAGGCTACTAGCGGTTGTTGTAGCATTATTTTGTCTACTAGTACCACTAGCGCTACTTATCTCTAAATTTTCACTATGAGTAATTAAATTTGTTGCGGCTGGTTCTAAAAGCAAATAACCTTTGGTGTCGTCTGTAAAATCTATTCTAGGCACGTTAGTAGCTACGCTTTCTATTAAACCTGATTTATTAACTCTAGTCGCTGTAGTAGCCCTAGTAAAGTCAAACTCTTTATTAAAAAACACACCACTAGCATCGTTATATGCTAATAGCTTATTTGCTTTTACACCCCAGTTTCCGTTTCCTAATCTTACTCCCATATTATATTATTGTATAACTANNAGCTTCTGCTAANGCAGTAAATGAATCAAANCCAGATCCNGTTAAACACTCTAATTCGTCGTTATCTAAAAACTCTTTAAAAACTGCAATACATTTTACTTTACCTGAAAAATCAGAAAAACCCGCACCACTGTCAAACTGCAAGCTAGTAAAAGTGTCTGCAGATGCGAGTGAAACACTTGTGTCTGAAGCTGCAAGCTCGCCATTACGAAACACAACAACATCATTTGCTTTATATCTTATTGCAACTTTATTAAAATCAGTTATTGTTGATAATACAACATTTTCTGAAACTTGCAAAACATTGCCAGTTTTTATATTTACTAAACATCCACCTGCTGCAGCGTGAGGGCCAAACAACAGTCTGTTATTTTGAGTACCATCAGACAAGCTTATAGATCTTGTTGTTCCTTCGTCTGCTAATGCTGCAAACTCTGCGTATATAGTTCCTTCAGTTGAGCTCATAAGACTTGAGTCACCAGAACTTCCAGCTTCATCTTTGTTTCGTGTTACTGTACTTCCACTAGTAGGTATTAAACTTGTTGCAAATACTTTTGCTTCTAATTGTGCGCCAGATAAAAGTATATCTCCGTCTGTTCCAGCTATTACAACACCTATTTTAGTAGTCGTTGTAGTAACTGCTAACGTAACTGACACTCTTTGCCAATCTGAACTCAAACTAATTACTCCAGTTGTAGTAGAAGGCCCAGAAGTGTTATTTCTTAGTTGTATGTTAACTGTAGTAGAACCAGCAGACTTAACATAAACACTAAATGTAAAAGTAGAAGCTGGATCTGTAGCTGAAACAGTATATTGTTTTTTTAAAGCATCTGCATTATCAACCCAATTAGGTGGACTATTTGTCGCGCCAATTACTCTTTTAATATTACCACTTACACCGAAAGGTGTTATACCAGTTTCAACAGAAGCTGTTGCGCTAGTAGAAGCACTCCAACTAGTAGATAAGTCTGCAGAATTAACTTCTAAATTTGTTGAAGCAGATTCCATAAGTATGTGACCAGTGCCANCAGTAAAATCAATTCTTGGAAAACTAGCTGCAACATCTTCTATAAGTCCGCTTGAATTTACTCGCGTCGCTGTAGTTGCTCTAGTAAAACTAAAATCTCCTGTGGCTGTATTTGGCTTTATGCTGTGTATTGCAGCAGCGCTTATAGCCGTAGGGGTTAATAATATTGATGCTCTTTCTAATAAATTACTCATTAGCTACATTTTTCTATTTGTTGTAATATAGATTTTGTGCCAGCTGTATTTTCAAAGCTAAAAAAAAGAAAATTAAATGATCTCGATTGCAAATCTCCTAAAAGCCTTTCTACGTCGTTTAGCTTTGGAGTGTTGCTACGTGTTACGCCTAATTTTATNTTAAGTATAGACATAATTAGTATATTGCTATAATTTCATCCGCTGTAGTTCCTAGCTTAAAAACTCTATCTACTTGTATAGGTAAAAGAGTTCCTGTTTGTACGCTTTTAAAAATCACAGCTCTGTATATTTCGTATGTTTCGTTTCCATCAGGAAATTTATCAGAATTTGAATTATTATTATCTACTAATGATAAAGTTGTGCTATTGTCTATTCCACCTACAAATGCAGCAAAATCACCGTTGTCTGTAGTATTTACAGCTATATCTCTTACTTGAACACCATCAATACTAAAGTCAGCTGTTGAATCTATTAACTTATTAGCAGTATTAGTGTTAGCTGTACCAGTTGATATAGGTGCACTTTGCCCTGATAGTAGCACACAAACATCTCCTTGAACACCTACATATAATGCAGCTCTGTTTGAAGCTTTAACAGCAGTTAGCTGTCCTAAGTTTAAGTGATTACTAAGGTAGTTTAAAGTAGGTCCACCTCCTGTAGTTAAATCTTTAAGTACCACAGCTCTGTCAACAGTTTCTACACCGTTTTTTTCTCTATATTGACTATTTGCAATATGTGGACTATTTATAATATCTCCGTATGCCATTTTGTTTTATTTTATCTAGTTTTATCTTTGTTAATTAGTTCTATTGCTTTTTTCATTACTTTGTCAGTATATGTTTTGCCCTGCATTATAACATTACGCTGTTTGCTAGTAGGCAAGTCTTCTTGACCTAGTAATATT
>FUFK010038485.1_pt1 | contig 40546 bp, 63 predicted proteins | sample 1021851 | NCBI WGS metagenome assembly FUFK01 (sample SAMEA51879418, study PRJEB19060) | metagenome
TTCAACAGAAAACTGCCCTATTCCGGGTTGACCCTCTACTGGCTCACTTGGTCCAGTAACCACGGGTGTTTCTGCTTGTGTTTCTTCAGGGTTTGTTACCGTGCCCCCTACAGCAAGTCTTTTTACAATTCCACCTCTAGCCATTTGCATAGCTTTGTTGGTGTACATATCCATCTGCTGTTGTCTAGCAGGGTTAGTAGCCAGAAAGTTTTGGAACCCTCGCATATCACCTTGATAGCCCATAGACCGTGCTATCTTCTCCATGCCGCTAGGCTTGAATGCTTTGAACTGCATCATTTACTTAACGCCCTATCTAGTTTATCTTCGACACGATGCAATGCTTCCATTACACGGTTCATGTCTTCTCTTAATTCATTTTTTGTAGCGTAATCTTCACGTGTTCTATTAAGTAATATATCTATACGCTTTATCTCTGACATTTGGTTGCGGAACATCCACAGCGCAGGTGCAATCACCAGCGTCAGGATAATGTTCCAAAACATCATGCTTGACAATTCCATTAGTCAGCATCCGCTATGGTCAGGGTGCCAGCTTCCACCATATCCATTATTTCGTTGTATGAATCACGGCTGGTGTCAATGGGGATGTGTTTGTATTTAGTGCCGCCAGCACCATCTGTGCCTAGATTTAACTGAATGTGAGTTTTTTTTGTGCCATCATCAGTATACAAATATTTTGCGCTAACAATACTCATAGTTCAGCCTCCGCTTTAAAAGAATGTATGTACCAATTTACGTCAGTGCTATCTCTTATAGCTAACCTATCAGGCGTACTAAAATCTTGGTCTACAGAACCACCGCCAGCGGCGGTGTAAGTTAAATTTGGTACTTTTCTCATCGTAGTTGGATAACTTAAAAACACTATTGAACCCGAAGTGTTAATAGCTATTGAAGAATAAAGTTTTGTTGTATTAACATCTGCATCACCAACAGAAATATCTCCTCTCCCATAACCAGCTTGAGTGAAACAATACCTCTGGCACTTAGCAAGCGTAGTGCCATAGTCCTCGTGTTCAAAAGGTGTAGCTGTCTCGCCTACTTCTAGCTTTACGCCTGTCATATAAAAAGCGGCGTTTGCTGTGCCAATCAAATTGGCTGTTTGACCAAATGCAAACTTGCCTTGTGCGTAATTACCCCAACTTGTGCCATCCGAGGATGTGCTATTAGAGCCAGCCGCAAGGCTAAAGTACAACTGTAGTTCAGCAGTATTATTATCCGCTAGGGCATTACCTGATGCACCATCACCATCAAAGGTTATGGTCTTAAATTCCCAAGTATTAGCCGCATTAACCGTGTATGTTAGTGTCTGACTTCGTGACACAGCACCTCCGCCTATACCAGCATTTGTATACATCAACACGGCGTAATTACCAGTTACACCAGAACGAACCCAGAATGATAATGTAGTTTTCTTTGCGCTGGATGTGCCAAATGCAAGATGCTGTGCGTCTTGGCCTTCTATGCCTTGATAACGGATATAAACCTGCTCATCAGCATCAAGTGCGGTTTCAGCAGTACCGCCAACAACAACTTTAAAAGAGTTAGCAAAACCCTGCCCTGATGGAACTGTACTGTCTTGGCTTTCTGTTAAAGATGCTTGGTCTAAGTTAGCAATAGTAGTGCTAAACCTGTCTACAGTTAAAGGTGCGCTGGCTGTAGTTACGGTAGCACTTGTTCCACGTTGCGCCACGTTAAAGGCACCGTTAATTAACATGTTGGCACCTGTCAGGCCACCCGCATCTGCGCTACCACCTAAATCTGCTAAGTCTCTTGCTCTGCTCATATCATTATCCTATTGCATCAAGTTCTGATTGTGTTGGCTTTGCAAGTGTCGGATGTTCCCACTTTGCAATGTAATCGCCTCTATCATCGCCACAATTTTCAAGCCGGATGTCACCAGTAGCAAAATTGTAGTCTGCTAGTGCCGGATAAATTTGTAAAATTTTTTCGTACAAAGTCATTATGTCGCCCTAACTAAAAAGCCACTCATAAAAGTTTTGCCACTGTTAGCTCCAGTAGCACTAATTACAGGACTTGTGCCAGTAATATAGGCATAAAGCTCTAAATAGTCTGTCGAGCCATTCATTTCTATCAACGCATTTACTTGTGAAACACCATCTTGTGCTGAAGCCGCCCCAGCACTTGTACCCCACACCTCTGCTGTTCCATTTTTGTAAATCATAACCCAAATATAATTAGCACTGTTACTGGATACTGGATAAAGCGCACCATTTAATTGATAATACCCAGCTACAGTAGGCTGAAATCTATAGTTTGTAGTGCTATCAAAAAAATTATCTGTATCAAAGTTCTCAGAATTGAGTTGCACTTTTGTAAATGTTGCACTTGTTACTGCCTGATTTGTACCTAAATAAGCACTAAACGCTGGGACAACAGGCTTAATTGTTGTCAGGCCACTGCTATCAATAGTCATAGCTGTAGTTGTGCCAGTAGCATCTTTGATTGTGCCTACGTTAAAGCCACTATTAAATGTAACACCACCATTAAACGTACCACCACTTGCCTTACTTACTGTATCAGCAAGCTGAAACTTTTCATATATAACAATCTCAACTACCTGCCCAGCAGTCAGCGCAGACAGACCACCTACAGTGTTTGCAGTTGTGGTGTTGTAGTCTGTGCCAGCTACGAGTGAAATACCGTTTAGGCTTACGTCAATGTCAGCGTTGGCAGCAAAGGACAAACCAGCTATCTGTGATGTACCAATAGATGTCTCACCGCCTGTGGCTGTGTAATAGTGTCTTGCACGTACAGCCTCGCTGTTAATCTTGGCTACATTGTAAATGTCATACACTACAACTTCTACAATGTCGCTGGCAGACAAAGCAGAAAGACTGCTAATTGTGTTTGTTGTGCCTACACCATAGTCTGTGCCTTGCACGAGTAGAACACCATTGAGGTATACATCTAAAAATTCACCATCAGTAAACTTTAGTGTTTTACTATTATCATCTGCACCAGACAGTGATGTTTCACCGCCAGTAGCAGTAAAGTGAAAGCGTTGTCTTACGCCTGAACCTGTTGGTGATTTTCCTATGTATGGCATTAGTCTGCATCCGTTATTGTTAATTGACCCGCTTTTACGCGCCGTATTATTTCTTGATAGTGAGTATTAACTGGGTCAAGTGGCACCATTGTCTCAACACCATCAATTTTTATATTGATAGAGGAGTTAAATTCAGTATATTTAGCGTCTGTCATTGTCACCATTTCAATCATACTTTAATACTCCGCACTTATTTTAAACTTACCACTTGAGTTTGAATACATGGTATAAGTGCCAGCAGAACTGGTCTTTTGCGCTTGCCATTGCCAACTGACGGGAGAAGAGCCAAGTGCGGTTGGCTGTGCAATACCTGAAACAACAAAAGTGCCAGCTTTAGTTAGGTTGGGCGAACCTCTCATTGCAACAGGATGTGATAAGGTGTTAGCAGCATAGGCACTAGCTGCAAGATATCCTTTTTGACCCCAGTCATTTGTCGCTGTGCCACCGCTTTCGTAATAGTACCGCTGACATCTAGCAAGTGTGTCAGTGTAGCTTTCATATTCAAATTCTGTAGCTGCTTGACCCACCTCAAGCTGTATACCTGTTATATACCAGTTGTTTGCAGCATCATCCATGCAGTTTACCTGATTAGAAGATGCATAAATATTACCACCATTACCCCAAGAACCAGCGGCCACACTTGAATGAAAATTTGACCCCGCCGCTAAAGGAAATATTAATTGGATACCCGCACTAGTAGTTGCTTGCCATGTTCCAGAAGTATCACCGGGAATAGTGATGGTTTTCTTTTCCCAAGTGTCTGCTGCACTAACCGTAAACTCCTCAACACGAGTACGAGTTTGGTCACTATTTCTCAATGTCACACAATGAGTGCCAGTTTTTGGGGATTTTATATGAAAAGAAAGAGTGACTGTTTTTGCAACTGACGTCCCCCACCCTAGATGAGCAATGTTATAGCCCTCTATCTGATGAATGATATTATACAAATCACCAGCAGCTAATGAAGAGTCTTCTGTTGTAACGTCAACTTTTAAAGAATTGTAGAAATTACCATTAGGTGTGTCTGTTGATTGTGAAATATCTACAACGCCATCCCCAGTGTCATACCACTGCATCCTGTCTAATGTGTATGTAACATTTGCTGCTGATGCGAATGTTGTGCCGCGTTGCGAAATGGTCATACCACCATTTATGACCATATTACGACCTGTAATGCCTCCCGCGCTTGCGCTACCAGCTAAATCTGCTAAATCACGTGCTTGTGTCATTATGCTATCCTCACTATAGATAGATATGTACCATGCCCTGTGGCAGTAGAAAAATTTAAACCTTGCATATTACTAGCTACTGTACCCCTAACCTCATAATTTGCGCCTCCATTAGTATCAGCTTTAACATCCATTCTAATTTTTGTTGTCGCTGTTGTAGCTTTATAGATATAAGTACCAGAAAAATGTGCTGAACCCTGACGCTTGTCATTACTATCCAAAGTTCGTTCAGAACCGCCAAACAAACCTGTAAAAGTTGAACCATCAGTTGCAACTTCTATTTGACACCCAGCATCCTCAAGTTCTTCAGTTCCAACAGCATCTGAGCAAATAGCACAACCAAATGATATTAAGTAAACACCATCACTGCTGTCTAAAAGATAAGCATCATTGCTTGTGTCAAAGTTTGATTTAGTGTCGTACCTAACCGTACCGCTACCGCCAAAATCAACAGTTGCTTGAGTTGAATCAGCAATACCTGTTTGGTTTGTTGTAAGGTCAACAACAAAGTACTCACCTTTTAATTGAGCAAAATCTACTTCTGAAAGTGCCATTACTACCTCTTATGCGTAGGGGCTATCACCAAGCACACTTGTATCCCAAGCTGCTTTTAATTTTGCAATCGTGTCTGCATTTTCAATAGCTGATGCTGCTGGTGCATCACGCAATGCTTTCTTCTTAGCCACAGAAGCAGTCTTTGCATCTGCATCGTCAGCTTCAAGAGCCTTCATATACACTACATCCTCTGCATCAAGCAAAGGTTGACGAACCTCACGAATTTTATCTTTAAACATTTCTTTTGACTTGGTCAGGTCTTCTGTAATTACAGTGCCAGACAATGACCATGCGTTACGAAAGTCTCTGTTGGCAGGAACAGTAGCCTTTGAAGCATCAATCTGATTACCGTCCTTGTCAACAATATATGTTGTTACAGCCATGATTTACTCCTTATGCTGCTAGTTCTAAATCATCAGAAATGCGCCATGCGTTGCGCCATTCCCGTGTTTGTGGTAACTGTTCCTTTTTACAAATTACCATCTTGGGCTTGTTGCCCTCATTCCAAGATTGCCACACATGCTGTGGTACATCTTTTTGAATCAAGTATTCAATTGCTTCTTCTTCTGTCATTGGACCAATAGGTTCTGTCTGATGCAAAAGATAGCCACGAGTGTGCTTCTTAAAGTCTGGTTGTGCTTCGTCTTTTGCTAATTCCCAATACACCCACACTGGCGGTAAGATGCCGCCTTGTAACGCACATGCCATCCAGTTAGGGTCGGGTATTAGTATCTTGGCGCACTCATCTATATTGTCTTCATACACCACACGGTAGTCTGACTGAACACCATCTAGGTTTTCTTTTGCCCAACACAAGCGGTCAAACAGGTGTGTGCCTTCAAACTCTGGTGTCTGCATTACGCTAAATCTCCGTGCATTACAAAAGATGAACCATCTTGGAATTCTCCAGTAGCATTAGAAGTAGTTCTAGAAAATACCCTTGGCGCAGATGCTGAACCCAATGAATCTGCATCTCTACATAAAAATCTTGCTGCAGTTTGACTTGCTGATGTTTTTTCAGCGGCACTTCCTGCAATGCTTATGTTTATGCTTGAAAATGCATTAATAAGAGTAAAAGTATCATCTGCGGTAGCATTCTCCGTCATACTTGATACGTTAATTGAGTCATTTACTACTGCTGACCCTGACCCTGCACTGTCAAACACTCCCCACGCCTTTGCACTACCATTAACAACAAACTTTGTGTTTATTGTATTTGGTATGGTAACACTACCAGCATCTGTTGTTTCAGTTGTTGTAGTGCCTTGAATCTGGTCCGTTACAATTGTACCTGCCATTATGCTAAGTCTCCCATACAGATAAGAGTGTTGCTATGACAATCAGCTATTCCATTATCTGAACCCGCCACTCTAACGCTACGACCAGTTGTTGTTCCTTCATCCGACCCCCACTGATGTCTATTGTTTCTGGTCATAAAACCACCCGCCCAATTTGCATTACTCATGTTATTAGAGAATACATAGGTATGTATTCCAGTAGAATCATCTGTAACAGTGGATATGTTAAGTGAATCTCTAACCGTATCATCCGTTTGACTGTAATTTACCCACGCTTTTCCCAACCCCTGTTCCAGAGACTGTGTAGCAGTAGCACCAACAGTCACAGTGACAGTCTTAGAAGTGGTCTTGCCAGTAAGAGTATCTACTTTTATCTCACTCATGCTAAGTCTCCAAATGTAGCTTGCGCATGGCTTTCAATTTCACCTGTATTATTGGCGCTTATATCTCTTGAAAATGTGCGAAATGTTGTTGTAGATTGTTGGCTACCACCAGTTTGCACTAGTGCCATCATATGTTTATCTGTAGTAGCATTATCTCCGCCAGTGCAAAAAACAAGGTAGTTAGCATTTGACATGGCACTAGTGACTGTATAAGTCGTATCGCCATCAGCTTCGTCAGTTGTAGCAGATATATTAAAACTATTCAGCGTTGCGAACGCAGTTGAATTGTTACGCTGTAAAATAAAACCCTTTGCCGCACTCTGCTTAGTCAGCGTGACTGGACTGGTGCCATTCGCAGCAGATATTGTATTTGCTCTTAATTCACTCATGCTATCACCAGATTACCGCCGGATGTCACCGTCAGTGTTACCCCTGTTGCTATTGTCAATGGTCCAGCAGCTAGTGCATTCTCATCTGCATCAATGGTCGTGTCTGTGTCTAGCTGTTGCTGATGCACACGGAAGATGTCACCTTCTTTGCCACCATTGACTGTGCCGTTGTCGCCTTTGAACACACCGCCACCACCGCCAGAACTAGAACTACTAGTTGTGCCGATAGCTTTGCCTTGAAACACAACGTAGAAATCATCAGTGGTTTCTACATCACCTGTCATGGTAAGGGTAGTACCGCCTGATGTATTATAGGCTACACCCGGCTCTTGACGGACGTTATTTACAAATACTTCAATCTCGTTTGCACTACCGACAGAGTGGTCTAACGTGTACCCACGTTTCGCAGGTACACCTGTTACACCAGTAAGGTCTTGGTACTCAACGGTGGTAGTTAGTACTGCAGGTTCGTTACCGATATATGGCATTAGGCTGTAATCTCCATGATGCTTAAAGTTGTATCAGCACTGTTTGCTGTATCTGAAATGACACTTAAACTATGTCCATCTTCCATGATAATCTTATTACCCGCCATGTATTCAAAAGATGACGAAGAAGGAATAGGAATATCTTTTGCTAGAAAGACAGTTGCACCAGCAGCCAACTTAATGTCAACAAGTATTTGACTGCTAGAAGTATTAGCAATGGTCAGGCCAATAACGACAGTAGAAGTCAAAGTCCCCTCTGTTTGAGTGGCATCTGCAGTGTATACATTCATTGGCACATTAGCTGCTGTGCTAGAGCCATCGAATGTTTTTACTTTAAAAGTATTAGCCATGACCTACTCCTTATGCAGCATCATTTATAATAGCAGCAACAACGCAGTTAACATTAGCTGTATCCGCAATAGCTTCTAAATTAGCCACTGTGGTTGAATTAGGAGTGAAAGCAATCATCTCACCTGCTGCAACTTTTATTTCACTTGCAGCTTTTGAGGCTGCTCCATTTAATGATATAGAAACAAAATTGCTAGTATCTAAATTTTTTACAAGTAAAAACTTTACTGTTTCGTTATCAGTAATTACTGTAGGTGTAGCGTCAAATGCCAAAGCGTCAGCTTCTACAAAAGTTTTACCTTTAATTATTAACTCATCGCTTCCTGAAGATTTAACGGTTGTTTTTTGATAATACCATTTATCACCTGCATTTGTTGCTGCAAGTGAAACTGATATACTACCAGAAATAATTTGAGAAATCTCATCAGGCAATACCGTTGCCTGTACGGTTACTGAGGCTTCGTTTGCCATCTGTATTCTCCTTGGTAATTATACTACACTGTTTAGTGTATTTCAATCGCTTCAACCTAGAGCGATTGCTAATGCGGTGGGGTCATCTTTTGAAAACCCTGCGCTTGTTAAGTTTGCTTGTATTTGTGTGAATGTTGCTTTTTTTCTTACACTGCCAGATGTATCATGTATTAAAATTTCGTCATTGTTAGCAATAGGGTCTGATAAAGCAGCTATGCTATTTACATCAAAATCTGTTAGATTGCCTGTTGTTATTATTGTGCCAGTTACAGCGGGTAAAGTTACAGTTACGTCAGCAGTATCGGCAGCACCAACCAAAGTTACTGCGTTTGTGCCGTTATCTGTATCTTCTTTAAATATAATAGAACCAGCAGAAGAAGATGAACCTGTTAAGACAGGAGCAGTTAAACTTTTATTTGTAAAAGTAGTTGTGCTTGTAGGTGTTACACTAGAGATGTTATTAGTTATGTAAGCTTTAATCGACTGTTGCGTAGCTAATGCTGTAGCGCTGTCAGAAGAGAAATCATCTTCATCCAATATAGCAGTTACAGTGGCTCCAGACGCTAAAGTAAGATTTGTGCTAGCAGTGACTGTAGTCCCTTGCAAAGCGGCAAAAGTACCTGCCGCAGNNCTATTAGCTCCGATTACAGTACCATCAATTTCACCGTCAGCAATGTCAACTTTACTTATGTCAACTTCGCCTGTACCAGCAGGGGTCAGAGCAATGTTTCCATTGCTGTCCGTGCTTGTAATGGCATTTCCATTAATATTAATGTTATCAACTTGTAATTCTGTAACAGCACTGTTAGTGCCTAATGTGACCCCATCTATGGCTCCGCCATCAATATCTACTCCACCCCCATTTATATCAACAATACCTGTTCCATGAGGGGTAAGTACAATGTTTCCGTTTGTATCAGTGCTACTAATCGTATTACCATCAATAGTAATATTATCAATATCAACCTGCGTATCCATCTGAATGGTGCCATCAGACTTAATACGCATACGTTCCGTTGCAGCGGCAGATGTATTTGTTTTAAATACTAAAGCAGTAGAATTATTGTCAGTTGCAAAAGTAGCTTCAGCTACAGCTTCAATAGTTGCACCGTCAAGGAGAGCATCAATGCCCGCAGCTTCATCCGGTGCATTAAAAGTAATTTTACCTAGGACATCACCTGATTCAACAGAGGTGTGTCCTGTTTGTAGATTAAGCTCAAAGCCATTTGCAGCTTTAGCTTTAATACCTGTATCGGCTTCGTGAGTAAGGGTGACATCACTGTGAGTTCCTAAGTTAATGACTGCGCTATCTGACGATAATGTAACATCATCTCCAACATCTAAGTCACCAGTAATATTAACGTTCGTGCTAACATCAATTTGACCAGTAACGTTAATGCCGGCAGAATCAGTATCAAGTTTTTTACTGTTATCGTAATATAACTCAACAGCACCATCTTTATCCATAGCGATAAAAGTTTCAGTGCTTGTATCGCTACGAAGAGTTATGTTATTACCCTGGATAAATAACTCACCTGTATTGTTTTCTATAATACTGTCTGTGCCATCATGGTATAGCTCAAGGTCTGTGCCCGTACCAAGTTGAACTTTTTCGTTATCTCCTAATGTTAAACCATCCATAGCTATACTACCAGTAACGGTAATACCTGTTGCTGAAGTTGCTAGTTTAACAGAATCATCATGATATAAGCTTACGGCACCGTCCTCTACGAACTGTGCCATAACCTCTGTGCCATCATTTTTTCTGATTTCTACAGTGCTACCATCTAGCGCTAGCTTACCAGTGCCTGTATCTCTAATAATGCTATTTGATGCATCATGAAATATTTGTAAATCTGCAGCGTCACCAAATGTAGCTTTAGCACTATCGGCAAATTCTAATGCATTATCACTAGCATCAAATACTACATTATTAGCTGCGCCTGTAAGAGTAACATCGCCTGTGGTGGTTAAATTCACAAGATTAGCTGTGCCAGCTAAGTGCATGTCTTTGAATTTTAGGCCAGTGGTTCCTATATCAAGTGTATTATTAGTCTTGGGTTTTATTTCTGTTGTGCTTGCTACGAAATCTTGAGAAGGACCGAGCACGGTAATGGGGCCGCCCTCACTAGATGTGCCATCGTGAGTGTGACCTGAGCTACTGTTAAAAGCCGCTTCAATCGCATCATACTCTCCGTCAAAGTCAGATGCATTGATAATATTACCATCGGCTATATTATTAATGGTATCAGTTCTAGTGTATCCTGTTCCCATGTATCTTACCTTCTATCGTGTGAACCGTACTCTATTGTTAAAGCATCAATCGAATAAGGAGGGTTTGAGTCATTAGATTCAAACTGAAATGATACAGTAAATCCTGAACCTATAACTTGAGTTTGGAATAATTTAAGCAGTTTTGTTCCAAACTTTGTCGTGCCAAATGTGCCTGTTCCAAAGAATCCTACTACGCCCTGCGTATTTTGGATGCTTATCGGCGCTGGTTGTATTGACCCTTGGCTATCAAAATCCAACTTTAAACTTACTGTAAATTGAACACTGCCTTGTGGGTCTGTGTATAAAAACAATTTATAAAATGTTTTTCGTATACGCGGGTCATCCATCGGTAAGTGAGGCGTTGCAAAAGTAGTAGGGATACTTGCACCATCAAATGAATTACCGCTTTCCATCTGATACACGTAGCCATCATCATTAGCAAAAAATACTTGTTCTACGTTTTGATTATAGTTGCTATCAGCGACGTTTGCTTTGATTCCCCGGGTTTCTGCCCATGCCATTCCCTCACCGCCTTGAGGTGCAAATTGTGTTGCTAGAATACCTTGTGCATTTTCTTTTGTAATATTGGTATTAAAACCAAGTATCCGATATTGTGATTTCTCCCGTATGACACAGCTGGTAAATGAAGTGTTGGCAGATACAAACGACGTCATTGTATTCTGTATTGTTTTAGAGACAGAGGCTAATCCAAAGTCTCCTATTCTGTCTGTTCCGCTTAATAATCTTAAACCATCTGGTCCAAGAAACATGATATCGCCGGCTATCTCTTGAACTGTGTCTGAGTCAATACATCCAATATCTGTCGTAATCGGCTGTAATGTAAAATCTGCAATCGTATTACCAGTTAATTGATGTATGCTAGTCTCAGTAAAAATAATTAACTGTTCTCTAAAGACAGCCAGCGCAGTTATTGTGCCTCCGACATCAATGGCGCCTGACCCGTTAGCCGCAGAAAAATCGTTATCTGTGTATGGCGCAGTGAATGTAATTGTAGATGCTTTAGCAAAGAAAATATGATTTTTTACTTCAGCTACAACAGATGCACCAATAACATCCGTAGGAGCATCTAGCAAAACTGTAAATGTTGTATTGTCATATATAGCAGGTTTGTTAACCCCATCTACTAATACAATTTTTTCAGTGCCGCTAAAATTATATTTTGCAAATCTAGTTTTACCTGCGGTTTCTCTACTGGTAGATAAAAATGTTATAGCGGCATCGTTTGCAGGACTACTAGCTAAATTAGGATTAATGTTTATAGTTGCGCCGCCAGATGATACGGTGGCATTAGCTGTAACTGTATATATTAAGTCCACACCAGCTATTTTAAATGCATCGCCTGCTTGTGGTGCTGATGTTAAGCCGTCAATTGCTAAAGTACCACCTGATTGACTGCCACCATTTACAAGAACTGTGCCATAAACTGGAACATTAATTTTTGTAAATCCGCTGCCACCACTTTTGAATATATCTGCGTTTTTACAAACTACAACACTATCTTCCCACGCAGCTAGACCAATAGCTAAATAATTAGATGTGGTTGTTTTAAATGTAACAGCGGCTGCATTATCTGGGCTACTAGCCATAGAGGTAGTTAAAGTTAATGTAGCTCTATTGTTAGTGGCATCAAATGAAACTCCTCCTGATGCAATGGTGTAAGTTCCGCTAACTCCCGTTATTTCAAGTGTATCACCTGCAACAGGTGTGGTATGACAAGCTGCAATTATAAGCGTCGTACCAGTTTGACTCGCTCCATGAACCACCGGAGCACCATAGGGCGGTATAATATTACTGTCGTACTTATCAAAGCCCTCAACACGTCTATAACCACCTTCAACAGAGGGTTCAAAGTTACGTAATATTCTAGCACTGCCTGGAGCCTGTGTACCTTGTTGTAAAGGTGACAAGTTCGTTATAAGACCACCACGAAACTCAACTGGATAGGTTTGCCATGCATCCATTGTGATAGCCTCTTAAATACCGAAGCCCGCAACTGCTCCTGTTGTGTTTCTACGAATCATATAGGAACGCATATATGGTGTTCTATTAATTAATTGTGAACGCATCTGTTTAATACCTTCGTCAAATTTTGTTTTAGCAATGGTTGCAGCTTGAAGATTACTTCTAAACATATACGCCTCGTACATGGCACCATCAACAATAACATGCCTAAAACGTTCCGGAATGTTTGTGGTATCTGTTGCTGCCGCCAAAGTAGTGGGGAAAGTATAATATTCGTATACAACTATGTATGCTTTGTCAGGCTCAGGGGACAATATAAATTCTAAATCAGGAGCTTGGATTACATATATTGGAACACCTTGATTAGAATTATTATTATATTCTTGTGTTACATACTTATCTAAATATTCTTCGTATGCTAATTCTTTAACACGTGTGGTAGCATTACCCAACGTGCTGTCTTCTTTGATACGAAATGATTGAAAATTAATAATTTTTGCATCAGTCGGATAAGCATAACGACTTGTATTTGCAGTTAATGTTGTTGTTTGTTCAACGTGATTAAATGGCCATTGATACTCTGATTGATTAATATATCTAATAGCTGAATTAATCGAATCTTTACACTGTGAATAAAAACCTGTGGCACTAGCAAAATTAGCTGAAGTGAGTTCTACCTCATTCAGCCGTCGGTTTACATCATTTACCAGTCCAAGNAAGTCATACGCCATGTTGTGCCATTTCAAAAGAGGAGAGGCAGTCTCCCGCCTCCCCTAATAGATTATGCGTTGTCGCGAGCTACCTCAGTTGCAAGCTCTTGAGCACCATTTACGTCTACGACGCAAGCGTATACTCTGAGTTTACCAGAAGTAACGTCAGCAGAACCTGCAATCAACTTCACGTCAATTGTATCAGTGGCTGATATAAATTGAGTAAATGTTGATGCAGCACCTGTTACGACATCATTTGCTTGACCATTACTACCTTCTGCAAGGAAGCCAGCACTTGATACATCACCACCATCAATGATGTCATCGCCAGCCGCAAAGTCGATATCGACAGTCGGAGACGTNCCATNAAANGCAGTNAGAACCTCTGCACCAGCAAACANNACNAANGTNTTTGCAGGNATTTCAAGCAGTTGGAANATGTCNCCGTNNGTGCAGCTNTANTCAGTAATTTTACTGATNTCTAGNATTGCNTCNACCATGCGCATNTTCATGCCATCGCGGCTTGCNGGAAGTGCAGCAATAGAGTTTGAACTTACGCCAGCGGTTGCGCTGGAAGTCATGTCAAAAGTAGCCATTGATTACCTCCCTTAAGCAGCGTTGTACTTAGCCGTTACGATTGCTTCTGGGCGAAGAATCTTACGACCGTACAGGTGCATTCCGCGAACGATGTCCGCAAAAGAATCTGGGTCACGGTATGACTCAGTCTTTGTAATTTGTGAAGCTGAAGCAATAGCTGATGAGTGACCACCAACAATCACACCGAAGTTAGAGTTTTGGTTTGCTGAACCAGTGGTTGCAGGACCAGTTCCAACTGATGGAAGGTTGTTAGACACATAAACATCAAAGCCATGAAGCTGAGTAACAGCCAGTCCACCTTGGATACCTGAACCACCAAAATCTGAGTTCAGAAGACGTGAATCTTCGTCTTTCAAAAGTTCAATGAATACAGGGTCTACAACCAGCCAACGTCCAGCAGAGTCTACAAACTGGCTATCTAACAGACGTGCCATACGTGCAATAACCATCAATGGTGAGGCTGTTGCAGTTGGAAGCGCTGTTGCACCAGGTAAACGAGCTGCAAGAGGAATTGAATGGTCTGCAGCAGAACCGGTTGTAATGTTACCAAAGCTATCCTTACGGAGCTTCATGCTTGTGAGAAGTTCATCAGAACCTGCAGTAGAAACAGCTTTTGAACCGCTAACTACATCGTTTGCGGTGCCAGCTGCTGTGCTAAGTGCAGATTGCTTAAAACCAGACAGATAACCTAGAACTTCTTGGTCATGCTGGTCGCGCAAGCGGTAGCCGGCGCGGTCAGATGCCAATGATTCAAAGTTAACGTGACTGTGAGCTTCTTCGATATCATCTACTTTAAACGCAAAGTAGTTTGCCTTATCTACGACAAGGCTAAAATCTTCGTCNTCGAGGTCTTGTGGAGTAATTTGAACACCACGCGCATATTCCTTAACGGTGATTTCTGGCTCTTTGATGATACGCACAGTATCGCCAAAGTTTGCGATTTCACCGAAATAATCGGAATTAGTGATTGACTCAACAACAGAAGTTTTACGGAAGGCTTGCTGGACTTTTTGCGAGTAAATTACCGGGCTAAAGTTGCCATTCGGTAGATTACCGTATCCAGCGGCAGTTTTAAAAGCCATCGTGTCTCTCCTAATGAGGCTTAAAACACCGATTTTCTGAACACTTTAAAGGCCAATTAGTCTAGGTATCTGCGTTGAGCAGGGCTAAACAGCACATGGGTAGTTTAGAGAGGAAGAAAATCGTATGCCCTGCTACACTCAGGGCTACAATCAAAAACAAAAAAATGTCTAGTAGTCTGTGTAGGACATGTTTGCGGGTTGCCTGAAGGGGCCGCTATTATATTCTTATATATTTTGTACCATATTTTTGGTGATTTGTAAAGTATAATCTACCTAGCACCACCAGAAACATCATATATGAAGTTGCCGGTACGTATTGCTTCGGCAATAGCTTCTTCATTTTTTTCATATTCAGCGGGACGCATCTTTGCTACATCTGATTCTCTCAATTGATTTGATTGAGATTCTTTTGTGTCTGCAACAGAGCTTTGTCCCCGAGTTTCCACAGCTTTAGCAGCATCCTTATCAGTTTTTTTAGGGCTGCTTTTTTTAGCCGCAATATCACGGTCAACTTTATATAAATCAATCGCACGCCCAGCCGCACGAGCATCATCTTCGTTTTCGTACAACGCTTTTTGAACCCAGTTAGGCTGTTCTGCCACCCAAGTGTGGAAATCTTCGTCATTGCGAATTTCGTCAAAGTCTGGATGCAATTGCATAAGTTCTGCTTCAGCACGCTTACGGTTAGCATCTGCTTCACGTTCTGCAATGAGTTCAAGGCGTTTTTCAATGGAGGAATCAAGTTCTTGAGCTTTCTTAGTAGCAATGGTTTCTACGATTTTTGCAACATCTGGATATTTTTCTGACCAGTCTGCAATTTCCTCGTCTGTCTTAGGAAGCTTAATAGCTTCTTTGGTCGCGGTGGATAGCTGTTCTTCCAGCTTACGAACCTGCTCTTTAAGAGTTTCTTCTTTCTGTTGAGCGTGGCGGCGTAAGTCGCCATACCGTTTTTTAAAAGTTTTTTCTTCAGGGGAAAGAGCTTCGGTTTCTTTCTGGTCTTGTTCTTCTTCAACTTGCTCTTGAAGCAAGCTAGCACGTTCTTCTTCTAGTCGTTGCAGTTCTGCCTCTTCAGATGAACGGTCTTTCTTGTATTTAATTGGGGTTGTTTTAATGTCTTGCTTGACAGCCATAGCTTCAGCCATAGTCTTCTCCTTATTGGGGCCACCAGTAGCCGAATGGGGTGATGGGTAGCCAGTCTACAGTTTATAAAAAACTGTGGGATAATGATACTACAGTTTACACGAAAAGTCCAGTAATAAAGAACTGAGCAGTTCTATAAACGAAGGTACCAAGATTNTTNAAGTTACGCTTTTTGCCTGTAGCAAAATCTACATAATCCTTAAATTCTTCGTAGTGATTATGGGCACGACCAGCTTCGATAGCTTTATTACCATGATACCGGTAGCCGCGACGAATTGCCTCACCATACCATTTATGATGTAGATTCTTAACACACCAACGTACAGCTTCGCGTTTAACATCTGGAGAAAAGCCTCCGTTAGCTACGGCATGCGTTGCAATTACGCAACCGCCCTTACCGGTACCTCCGCTGTCTTTGCCTAAAGAAGAGTCATCGAAAGATGGTCCTTGTGTTTGAGAATCTATCGAACCTCCGCTACTACCTTTGCCTAAAGAGGAGTCATCAAAAGATGGTCCTTGGTTTGATTTACTGCCTCCTTTGTTAGTGCCACCCGGATTACCTGACGTAACAACACTTTTAGTACCATCTGGATTGGTGCTTGTAACTGCTTTTCCGTCTTCGGTTGTAACTGCTTGAGCATTAGGATTACCTGTCTGGTCCTGTGCCTGTATGTCTGCTTTAGCTTTATTTGCGGCGTAACTTGAAGTTTTTCCTGTAGCTTCTATTTCGGCAATCCTATCGTTTACTCTTGAGTTATAGCTATCACGTCTAGCTTGTGCTGCTTCGGCTAAAGACTCGCTGTCCATAGATGTTGATGGACTTGTTAAACCTAAGCTATCCATTTGAGCTTGAGTTATTGAAGATTTAGGAGTGGGCGTAGCTATAGGAGCGCCCGTAGCTGGATTGATGGCTGTAGGTAAATTCATGTTATTTAAAGCAGTTGCCGCAGCTAACTGTTCTTGTTCAGCCAAATTAGGATTAGGTGATTTTGAATAGTCGTATGACATATTTGGTACACCAAGCCCTGTAACGCTAGTTGCTCCAGATACTATGTCCGCTAATTGTTCCGCAGTGAAGGCACCACTGTTAAAGACCCCAAGAGACTCATTGTATCCGGCTATTGCGTCATCTATGTCTTGTAGTGTTGGGGTCGCTACAGTTGGTGCAGCTAAAGCACTGTCCATCGGTGTTTGAGTAGATAGCTCATCAACTGTAGGAGACATCATGCCGGGCTGCGGGGCTGACGGCAAGAGTTCTGCAATTCTTGAAGGAGGCGTTCCCAATTCAGCTAGTACATTCGCCATACTCTGCTCTCCTGCAAGAGACCGTAATCCTACGAAACTTGATGCAGGCATATTTGCAGCCATATCTTCTGGCATTTCCGGCGACATTATCCCTAGATTACCTAGGACATTCCCTACAATACCGCCTTTGAAACCAACTTGATTACCCGTGATAGGGTCAAAAGTATTTCCGTAACCGTCAGCAATTGTGCCATCGGCCATAACCGTACCAATCTCTGGGGTTCCATAACCTAAAGCACCCGCAAAACCTTCAAGAATACCGACTTGGTTTGTATAACCTAACTGCGCAGCGGCGTCTTTTCGGTCTTGTATTCGTCCATCTCTTTCTGCTTGTGCTGCCATAGCCTCTGGAGTTTCTCTACCATCCCCTCCACCTTCATCACGTGGTGGTGGGGGTGTAGGAGTGGTGGGAGTAGGCACAGTCGGTGTTTCAGGTGTTGTTGGAGTAGTACCGCTATCCATAGCTGTTTTGTATTGTCCTACGTTGGGCGCGTATACTCCTGTAACCGAAGAGGGAATTACCGGTGTATATGGTAGAAGTAGAGGATTGGTTGTATTTAACGCTCTGACGTTCCCAGTCATTCCCAACGCAGAAGGGACTTGAGGAATAGTCTGTTGCCCCGGAGTCTTTACAAATTGTGAAGATGCGGCTACAGGGGCAGCCAAAGTAGTAGGACGGTAGGTAGCCGGTACCGAATAATTCAACCCGATTTGTGGGTTAAAGGTATTAATAGATTGGTCAAAAGGTGGGGCAAGATACGTACCAGCTTGTGCTTTAACAATGCCGCCATTATCGTCAATTTTGTCAGCTTTCTCTTTGCCACCACTGACATATTCAATCTGACCGCTTTGCTCCATATCTTGTAATCCCATGAGAGCTTCACGACGCATGCCTTCGTATGTGCCAAGACCATGGTAGCGGACAACGTTAGCAGGCACAACAAGTTCGCCTTCGCTAAGCAATACGAGCTGGTCATCGGCTACCTCTTCTTTAGTCGCCCCCGGTGGAGGATTACCTTCGGCAGCTTTTTCATAAGAGGGGGTCGGCGCTCCAAGACCAATCATTACGGCAAGACCTTCGGACTTCTCATCAGTAGTTCCGCCCTTTGCCATCATTGGCACAGCAGGTNNTTGCTGAGGTGCTGCCAGACCCCCAACTGGTTGCATAGGTTGTTGCACAGGTTGCGGTGCTGGTGTCGGCGCAGAGGCTTTATCTGCTTGCATTTCTTGCGCAACTTCCTGCACAGCTNNATCTCTTGGGTCTTGAGAACCCGGTCTTGGGGCTTTCGTTGGAGGAGGCGCCAATGTTGGTTTTGCCGCAGGGTTCGCGGGTTTTGGTCCGCCGCCTTGCGGTGCTGAAGTTGCCTCTGTTACTGGCAACACTGCTTGTCCTTGTTGAGCCATCATTATTCCCCCTTCGGCTTGTTCTGGTGGTGTGGTAGCACCGTAGCTAAGAGCAGGAGCAACGTCATTAATAGGAGTAACGTCCTTCCCTTCATACATCTCTTGAGCTACTTTTATAGCTTCCTGTATAAATTTCTCACGGTCTGGAAAATTTTTACGCAACTGTCTTCCAAACTCGTTATTTATCAAATCAATTTTACTCTCAAGGCTGGATGTTTCACGTGCATCAATTAACTTAGACGCTATCTTTGAGCCTATCCCTGTGCCCATAAAGTTTTTAGCACCAAAAATACTTTCATCCTTACCTACTTCTATTAGCCCACCTAAAAGAATATGCCGCAGTGTATCCTCAGTGCGGTCATCATCTGTGTAATTTTGCTCATTAGCTGTGGAACGAGATATACGCAACGCATCATTTACTGCGTCCTCTGTGCCCGTCATGTACATCGGCAACATCTCTAAACTTGATATGCCGGCATCCATATAATTTTGAATGTCGCCCTTACCTCTAGCAACGGCTTGTTGCCGAGTCATGCGGTCTCCCACCATCATAGGTCTAACTTCAACAGCCATTTTGTTCTGCCTTAGATACTACTTCGCTACGCAAGCTGGCCAGTCTGCGTAATTCACGTATGGCTCCTTGCGCCATGTGAATGGTAACTATGTCTGTGGACTGCTCTAAAATCTTTTGAGAGTCTTTGATACGCTCTTCCATATATATTTCTAAAGCGTCAGTATTTTTCTTTGTATTTACAAGGGGTAGTAGTTTNTTAGCTACTTCTGGTGTCACTGTAGACCTCCTAGTATACTAGCTAACTGCGATTGCGCATCCCCCTGTTGTTGTTCTGGTTGTTGTCCTGCGGCACTAAAGCCTTGCTCACCTGGTACAGCCGCACCGCCTACGCCGATGTTGCCGCCACCTCCGCCAGACATATCCATGGGACTCATGCCCTGCGCTTGTTGTTGTTGTGGTTGCATACCGCCTGCCTCACGGATGATTTGAGCTTGGCGGAATGCTTCGCGTTCATCGTTGATAAACTTCTCAGCATCTAAGTCCATAGACTGTGCCAACTCTTTGAGCACGACAGAAAACTTTACGAATGATGCAAGGTTCGGATTNCCTGCAATGTTAAGCAGTTGTAGAAGGCGCTGTGACCGCACTTCATTTTTCATCAGACTTTCTGTACCACGTGCTTTGACTTCTAAGTCGCCTTTTATCTTAGGGTCAAAGTCAAACTGCATATTGAATGCATAGAACGCCTCACCCAAAGGCTGTAACAAATAGTCATCAATATTCTTGACAACGCCTTTGACACTAAGTTGCGCTGCGCCCATCAACATAGAAATGCCGGCGGCTGTGCGACCAGTGCCTTGGACGCCTGTTTGACCATGTGAATAAGACGGAATGCCGGTAGCGTCATCAGCCAACATCCGAGCTTTATCAAACATCATCATGTTCTCAGAGCTGACGTTTGGATATTTGGTGCCAAACAACGCTTGCCCCGGTGCGCCGCCCTGTCTACGGAACACCTTGCCCGGATATACTTCTAGGTCTTGCCCCGGTACAAGATTGGTTTCGTCAATCTCAAGAATTAAATTACCGGACAAAACGGCGTTATCGACAGCCATACGCATAAAGCCGTTCATCAGCTGTTGAGTGTCAGTCATATTTTCGGCTAGACCGATACCAAAGAATGAGTATGGGTTTAACTCATATGGCGCGGCAAAGTATGGAATACGCTGTGGAGTAAATGGATTTATCACCAGTCGTAGTATTTTATCATGACATATCCAGCAGTTGACTTGAATAGTGTCAACATCTTTTAAATCAGCAGGGACTTCTAAACCTGCTTCTTCTGCAGAGTCTTTATCAATGTTACCCCAAAATTCTAAAATCTCAAATCTGTCTATGTCGTAACTGTTTCGGTAGTCTTCAATGTCAGTTTCCCACCACTTACGAACATAGTTAGTTCCCATCTCAATACATTTATCAATTTCTTCATGTCTAAAGTAAGGACGCTTTTTTAAACCTCGTAAGTCGGAATGACTCATGCGATGACGTTGTATAATGTACTCGCATTCATCCATATTCTTAGCGTCAGAATCTGGGTAGAAATTCCAAATGGACACGTTTTCTACACGAGGAATTGTTTTAAATGCGGGGTCGTAATTACCTTCTTCATCCCAATTAGCGTATTCTTTATCAATAGCAAATGGTCCTTTCAATATACCGGTTCCGAACAATGCCATTTCAAATGCAGTAAGACGTAAGTGTTTTGACGCACTTGACTCTTCAAGTTGGTCTAGTATTTTCTTTTCCATACGCTTTGCAGCTTCAAGCGCAGGATTGTATGTTTGCGCCGTAGGAGTTTTACCGAATCCTTCTCGTACATCCTCGCTGATTTGTCCAAGTTCATCAGTGAATACGCCTAAATTTAAATCTTCTAGGTCATTACTGGTAGCACCGGGCGGCAAATCATTACCATCTCCAGTAAACCCATACTTATCCTTAAGTTCTTCCATAGAATTTTCAGGGTCTTTTGGGTCAAAGTGTACAGCTTCAGCAACTCCTTCTGGAATGCGCGTAGGGTCTACTCCCAATGGAAAACGCTGACCAGCAAACAATACGTCAATAATTTGACCATATGCAGCAAGAACTTTAGTTTTAGTAATTTTTATAAACACCTGAGATTTTTCAGTAGAGGTAAACTGAGTTTCAGGCCCATACAAACCACGGTATTGACGATACGAATCCAGCCAACGTTCTTCTTCATCTTGTCGGCTATCCTCTACCGTGTTAAATTTTGCACGGATGTATTCAGCGAGTTCTTCTGAACCAGATTTAGGTTCAAATATAAGAGCTTCTACGTGTTCTTCTTCAGCCATAATGTGTCCTTACTTTTTTAATACTGCCGTATTAGTTTTGGCATTATACTTGTATGCGGATTTTGGTTTACCTGATTTTTTTGAGGCGCGGTCAATAGCTCGTTGAGCTGGTGACATTTTACCTCGGCGTTTACCTTTAGGAGTAGCTTTACTGGTGCCTTTCTTTAAACTTCCAGACTTTTGTAACTGCTTAGTGGCAATGGCAAACGCAGCTTTTTCAGACATACCTTTTGCTTTTAATTGCGATACCAATCTATCTAAGATTGCTGGCATATCTAATATCCAAAGTTTGAATCAGCGGGTTGCCATCTTTGTGTTGGTATTTGACTTGGGTAATCAAAGATAGACCGTGATTGAGGACGCGACATAATACCATATCGCAAAGCATCATATAGGTGGTCTTCAGCTTTAGTGTTGACATCTTCAGGGTTATTCTTATCTAACGGCAATGTTGGTAACTGTGCTATTAAATTAGTGCAATTACTAAATATTTCCATGCCAGCTCGGCCAGTCTCATCGTTTATCATTAACCGTCTATGTACTTCGTTTTTACCCGCTACACGACTACCACGGCTACGGTCAGACGGGCGCCATCGGCATCCCTCGACAATCATTTGTTCAGCTAAGCTTGGGCCTGTATCTCCTCGCTTGTGCCACAGAGACGAGTCAAGCACACCATAGTGAATTGATTCGCCGTCTTCTGCTGCTAACACCATGTATGCTAGCTCTTTTGCAGTTACTTTACTTACATACAGCTCTCGGTAGACTATTAGCGTTTCATCGGTAGGGTCTACAGCAAACCAAAGAACGCCGGTAGCAGAGGAGTAACCGTAGTCGCAAGCCCTAAACTTGCGCCATGAATTTGGGATAGCATAAGGTTCTGTAACATGATGTAACCTACTGAACTCTGAAAACGCCGCACCTTCAGCAATATCCCATGAACCCTCTAGGAGTTGCTTACGCTGTACTTCGGGCAACGAGAGCAACATAGCTTCATAGTCGCCTTGCTCATAAAGATATGGATTATCCAACAGTTTAGCTGGGATAAACCGCCGTCTGAAAAGAGGTTGCCCCGCCTTACTGTGGCGTTCAGGATAAACCAATGTTTCGCCCGTAGTAACATCAGTCGCCCAAAACGGCTTATTGTGCGGTGCAGGGTCAATGAACATCTTCTTAACCCATGCATGCCCCGGACCACCGGGGTTGGTTGTCGCTCGCATGAAGACGGGTAGCGACGAGTCAGCCGTTCTGAGACGTGAACGTAAATAATCCCAAGCATATGGTGTCGAATACTGCGTCAGTTCGTCTATGCCAATGTAAGTAAACGCCTGACCTTGGTAACGCAGAACATCCTTGTCCTGCTCTAGATATGTCATCCAGATTCTAGCACCGGATGGGAAAGTCCATTGGCTCTTCTTCTCCATCCATTTTGCGCCAGGGTATGCTTTAGGATACATCTCCTGACTTTTGTGTATTAGTTCGCGCAATTCATCATTAGTTCTACGCAAGATGAGCGCGTTGAAATTAGAGTTTTGGCAGTATCTTAACGGGTCTATAATAAGTGCGTAAGATTTGCCTCCGCCAGCCGCACCACCATATAACACTTCTCGTTCTGATGATGCTAAGAAATCTGTCTGGGGACCGGCATTAGGTTCAAACAGAATCTCATCTTGTTGTTCTTCGACGGGCTGATAAGCGCTACTACCTATAAGTTGAACCTCGTTTTCTTGTTGAGCTTCTTCTTGTTTGGTTAGCTTAGCTAATTTTTTCTGCGCCATGTTAAGCTGTGTACGCGCAGAACGTTTAGCTCGCTTCAGTTTCTCCTGTTCCCGTTGCTCTTTGGTCTTGGGTTTGGATGTTGCCTTGGGCCGCGGTCTGGGCAGCACGGCGTTTTTGTTCAACATGCCGTCGTCTATCCGATGCATCACGCTTTACACGTTTCCACAGGCCCATAGAAGTTATCCGTCTTCCTGTGTAGTCCGTAAGCCATCTAGCAACTTCTGGGTATGAAGACATCTTTAAATATCTTATACCTAGCTCTAAGGCTTCTAATTGTTCATCAATTGGCTCTAGTAACTGTGGGTCAAATTCTGAACGTTTATATCCCCACGGAACTCTAGGACCATTAGCTCTGTCATACCTATTCGTTGGATTCAGTCTCTGTGCTATCGTCATCGTTCTTTGCTGGTAATATAAATAAACCCATCGGCTTTTCTGCCGACACATTCAACTTCTCTACCTTAGAAAGTCCAACTCTGTCAAGTATTTGTTGGGATGCAGATAATTTTTCTCTGTTACCAATAGCAGTAGGGTCATCAATAACTCCTACCATGGATAATACAGCTTTAGGTGCGTTAGCAGCCATCTCAAGCTCCGCACGTTCTATAATTTCAGTGCGCAATGCTTGCATGATTGCGTATGGGTTAGTCGTTTCCGAGTATCCAGCAATACGCATCGCTTTACTGTAATTACCTTTTGCCTCAGTAAACAGAGCGTCTAAAAATTTATTTTGTAATTCTGTCAGTTGTTTAGGCACGAGGATTCTTCTTTCTACCTGTTTTAGTTCTTGCGAATGACCTATTACGAGTCCTAGACTTTACAGATAATTTTTTATTGTTCATCGGGTTGCCGCTTGTGTGATGTACATCTTTGCCATCACCTTTGGTAACCTTGCCCTTTTTAGCCATAATAGCGCGTGCAGCGTTGCGTGAAGCTCTTCGCTTTTTTTGTTTGGGCCGAGCATGGTAGCTATCGTACTCTTTCTTGTAGTTACGTTTACTGGTCATGCTTTTGACTTTTTCCGTTTGGGCGACTGTTTCCGTCCAGAGGGTGAAACGGACCATCTGATTGAGGTTGGCTTACCTCCGGGATTTCCGGCTTTTCTTTTCTTGCGCACGGCTGCAGCTTTCTGTCCTTTAGACATTTTGGCCGCTGCCGCCGCCGGGCGACACGCTGGATACTTTCTCTTAGATTTACTGGCTGATTTACGCCCACACTTTTTTCCTGTGGCTACGTCCCGCCAGTCTTCTTTGAACCACTTACGCAGTCCCCCTTGATAACTCATCCCGTTTCACCTTTATATCCCTACAACTGCGGCCATAGATATCATTGCAAACATAATAAATCCAAAACCTAATAGTGATATGATACCAATTGTAAGGGCAATTTTAACGTTTTCTATAAACTCTTCTCTTTGCCGTAATGCTTCTTTTCTGGCTTTTGCCGCTGCGACCTTTGCTTCTTGAATTCTTCGGGCCCGTTCATCTATGATGCTTTGCCATGTGCCTGGGCCAAACCGCAGGTCGACTAAAGTTCTCATCTCCTGAACTTTTTCTTGCGCTAATCTAGCATCTATGACCTCTTGTGCTACTGATTCAATACCAAATTGGTCACTTATACTCCTGCCAGATTTTTTAGACCTTTGCTGTTGTACCTGCTTTTCGCCCTCAAGCAGATTATCTACATATTTAGCAATGTCACCGATATCATTGGCGGTGTTTATAGTCGATTTAATACCGTCTACTGCACTTTTTACAAGCGCAATACCAGCCAGAGTTTCGGCAATCATCTCGTTTCCTCATGCGTTTATCCATCTACGTGGACACAAAAACATTTATCATTGGGGTTATCAAACCCGTGAGTGGTTAATGCAACATGACACGTAGATATTGCGTCATGCATACTTATTATTTTTGCATCCATGTCCCACCTTGTTTCTTCGGGGGTTAGTATGATGCAGAACATGGCGACCTTGGTTAGGATTTCCATCCGCCGCCCATAGCTTTATAACGTTTTGCCGCAAACGCATTAGCGTATGCAGATGGGTAAACTTTGAACTTACGCTTGGCTTCAGCTTTTGCCTTACTCCAAAGAGCTGGTTTGGTTGGAGTGGGTTTTTTAGATTTTGATTTTTTCTTTTTGGCCATCTTTATGCCCTCGCTGGGTCAAAATATTCTTCAACAGATATTGTAACATCAAGAGTCATACTGCTTTCTATAAATGCTACTATTTTATCTTTTTGATGCAGTGTAATAAAATTACCCGATACNACGTTNTGAGTCGTATTTGCCGTCATAGATAAGCCATTGACAACTGTAAAATAACTGGTTGTATCATTATGGTATATTTGAATATGCGCTTTTTTAGTGCTGGCAGTTCCGTTGCTTAAATGTAAGAATCGCACTATAGCACTATGATTATCGGGGACCGTATATACTACGTCAGCACTAGCACCTGCAGAAGTGCTAGTGACTGTTTTATTTTCCGTAGTAAATTTGGACTTCGATAAGTCAGGCATTTATTACTTCTTTTTCATGCCGCCGCCGCGCATCTTGCGAGCCATTTTCATTTTGCCGGCGCGAGCTTTTGTTTTAGGTTGCATACCCATTCCCATGCCACCGCCGCGCATTTTTTTCATACCGCCACCGCGCATTTTAGCCATTTTCATTTTGCCACCACGGGCTTTAGTTTTCTTCATTACCATATCTAAGATTCCTTCTCGCCAACACTAGGCTTTCAAAAACATCATCTGGAAAGTGTTTATAATATCCGGACTTTTCCAGACTCATTGCGGCATCATCAAGCTTCGATAACCGCTGCACGAATACCATACAGTACTCTAAGTCTTCCTGTTCATCATGAATCAGGAAATCTAATCCCGCATCTTCTGCATCATAATTAGGATGAAACACCATAAGATGCATATCTTTGCCGGCAATAGACAGTGCCTCGTTCATGCCGTCACACCACCCATCAAGATATTCTATGTTAGGTAGCTCTTCGCTTGCCCATACAATGATGTCAAAACCAAGTTCGTTATAATCTCTAACTGCATCAGCTAATCCATCAAGACCGCTGTTGATGCTAAACATCACTTGATTTTCTGCCCACGCTTTCTGTGCGTAAGGACAAGGCGGCATGCCATTTAATTTTTCATTCGGAACTTCTAAGAAATCTTTAGACCATTTCCGGATACTAGCTTCTACGGGATGCACGAGTTTTTTTCTTCTGCTGTTCGATAAACTTGCGATATATACTAGCCGCCGCAGTCTTTCCCGCTGCTCTGGCGCGTTGTTCCATAGCAATAGCAGCTTGTGTCTTGTGAGCGTGACTTCTGCCTGATGCTTTAATTTTACGGACGGACGCCTCTGCATCTTTAGAGGTAGCAAACTTTAAGCCCTTTATAGTGCCTTTCGGGTTCTCATCAGTGTAAAGGTCGCTGTGTTTCTTACTTCTTGCCGGCTGACCTTTTTTGCGTGGTATTCTAGGCGCCACGGGTCTTTTTCTCATTCTGCATGGCCTTTTCAATAGCGCGACCACGAGCTTTCTCATATGACGATAAATTACCGTCTTTGTCTAAATCAGCTTTGTTAGGATTCATAAGATTAGCCCCTGCCATCATACGTGGCACATTAGTTGGCAAATCCATAATATGTTTTTTAGTCGTGGTGCCGCCCTTTTTACGTTTAGATAATATTTCTCTACCTTTTTCTACATCTGCTTTCTTGGCATCTTTGCGTAATTTCTGTTTGGTCTCTTTATCTTTCGGGCCCATTCTTTCGTTATGGCTTTTGCGAGCTTTTTTCTCTTCCTTGCCCTCATCTGTTCTTAAAAATGCCTGACGTGCTTTACCTGGAGCAATATCAACACCACCTTTATCTTTACGTTTAGCGCTTTCTATGTAATCATTTACTGCCATTCTTTTCTCCGTTAAAACTCTCCAGTTTTCATAGCATTAGACAATTTACTAGCACGTCGGCCCACTTGTCTCGCCCACTTTGAATCCATCATTTCGTAGGATGCGGCCTCAAAGTTATTATTTTCTATGGCATTCCACATCTTTTTAAACTTACAGAGGCGTGGGACACCCATATTAAACGCCATGTCCATTAAAATTAANTGNCGGACCCCGTCTAGCTCTTCGACGCACGTGTGCACTCTGCACAGTTCATCTTCNACAATCTTAATATCATTCATNGCNAAGAAGCGNGCATCTGCNTCTGTNATACCATGTTGGTANANNGNATCNATATTNGGTATNTCCATGTAATCTAATTCTTCTTTNCTNATACCNCGGTCTTTAAGATTACGTCCGATACCGATGGTATCAATGCCTAGAGTGTCTTTGTATACGTTAAGCACCATACCTTCGTGCTCAATAAGTTTGTCTAAAAAATGAGAAGTATTATATTTCATGAGTTTTTACCAAACTTTTCCATNAACTTATCTATGTGNATTCTAGGTTTGGTTATNTCCATGTACTCTTCNTACATNCCCTCTATGGCATATTCAATAAGCGTACCAATGTCCCAAGTATACACATAATTCTCAATAGCGTCTACAATGTCTTCTTCTGCGTAGACCTTTTTGCCCTTGGGAGCGCCTTCAGTGTTTTCCATCTTAAACATAGACATTATATATCCATAGCTCCTACAACACCNCACTTATAGTCAACAGATGCCCAGCTGCCGTCTTTTGGAATTTGTTCGTATATAGCTTTGTATTTCATACAGACATTTTCTTTATCAAACCACTGCACTGTTTGGTTAAAACATTGCCCGTTGTTGGTACAGACAGTCAGCACTAATGCCCATATAATCGTAGTCATTTATTCTCGTGCCCCATCCATACAGCAAACGCCCCCGTCATCGCACCTACAACCGTCGACACAAACGCAGCTTGCTGTGTCGTTGCATCTGCACCTAGATTCATGAACCATTGAACCACTTGGTAGCTCATCACCGTCATTGATAACATCATCAGTCTCGGAAGTATTTTCCATGCTAAAAATTTTTCCATTGTTAATTTTGGCACGATTTATCTCCGCTTGTTCTTTCGTAGTGTGGTCGTGCATATGCCACATTTTCATTTTTTGCCGAAAAACTTTGTCGCGCTTCTGACCCCAAAGCTTGCAGCAACAATAACGCCCAAGCTGTACTGGTACCATTGAGGCATTTGCTCCAGTTGTTGAAATCCATTTGCTACTACATCTTCCATCCCAGGTATGAACGCGAGAATCAGTGGGATACTAAACAAAATTACAAGCCACTCGTCTTTCCATGACGATGCAGAGCTGCGAGCCATTTCTAAGTCCCAGTCAATTTCGCCGGTAGCTTTCCTTTGCATAACTACGGCTTCGGCTTCAGCTTTCGCTACATCAGCCTTGACTTTTGCTTTAGTCTTCTCGACACGACCCTCTAGCCATGTACCTGCTATGTTTGCTATTGGGCCTATTAGGGCTGTTAGCATTTCCAGCGTCTCCGTGCTTGTCTCAAACGGCTGTTAGGATTCTTAGCCGCTTTAGGGAATTTCTTCATCTGTCCAGCGGAACGCGCACAGAACGACTTACGACGTTTGGCAGCTTTGCTCCCTGGTTTTACTTTGCCGGTTACAGCTGTCTTTAGCTTAGAGCCGGGGTTCATTCTACGATATGCTTTAACACCTGCTTCAGTCATCCCTGCCCCAGACTTAGTGGAGCGGAAATTTCTTTTATTACGCCTCGGCATTTTGTCTGGCTTGCGTTTAGGTGCCATTACGTTTTAAGCTCTTCTACAGGTTTAGAAATCTCGGGGGGTTCGTTAAACATTAAAGTCATAGGTCCGCATGAAGCAGCCCAATCTTTAATTTCGCCCTTCTCAAGTCTAGGCCGATGCATTGCTACGACGGCCTCTTCTGTGGGGCACTCTATTACGTTTTCTGTGTAACTTTTAAAAGTGCCATCTGGCATAACTATTACAGATAAAAATATATAAAAAGTTATGGGAATCATCGTTTTTTCTTAACTGTTTGCTTGGCGCGTTTAAAGTTAGCTTTGGTTGGCGCACCTCTGCTTCCTGGCCTGCGCATCTTTTCTCCGCTACCTGCTTTTATTCTTCGCTTCTTGGCAGCAATGTTGGCATATAGTCCTGGTCTACCCATAATATTCCTCAAAAAAGAAGGACGGAACTCAACGTTGGCAAAATTCCGTCCCGTGATGCCCTTGAGTGGCTATAGCGAACCCCGCAGGAATAAGTACAGCATCAAGTCGTGTTGGCAGGAGGGGATTATCCCCCGTCGTACGGCAACATGTCCTCAGCAACCAACGCTTTTTCAACATCCTCAACGCTAAAGGTCTTACCGGTACGTTCTTCTAGTGCAGCTCTTACGTAATACACGTGGTGACTTGGAACATGCACTTTATATTGTCCATATGTTTCGTATTCAGCACACAGTTGCTCTAGTTTTGAGCCGTATTGTCGCTTTTTCACCATTGTATATATATTGTACCATATTTTTCTTGATTTGTGAAGTNGTTTGTGCTTGACATGCTTAACGTGACCAGTACCCGCTTAGTGGTAGATGGTGCCAGATAATTAATTTTGGTACCACATGCATTTTCCCTCTTGACAGAGGGGTCAAAATCATGATATAAATTCTTGTTTTTCTTTTTTCCCTTTTTTTCTTTTTCGGTAACACCTTAAGTTTATGGTCGAGATAGAAAAATGAAAAGAAACAGAAAAAAACAATCTTATAAGTCTCCTGTATACTGCTGGAATAGCCATTGGGAGATAAAATATGAAGATAAAAGCACAGATAATTCCGAAAATAAAGCCCCTAAACCCATACATACGCTCATTGTGGGACAAAAAATACAAAATAATAATAAATAAAAAGAAAAAGATACCGAGAAAACAAAAATACAGGAATAAAATAGATATATTAGCATAGTCAGCTGCGGCTGGCTTTTTTTGTGCCTAAATTTTGACAGAGGGGCATGCTTGTGTACATGGTCGCGGACTGGTTTAAGGTTGCATTTTCCCAATCTCGGGTCGAATCCGTATACAGGTAACTGGTATAGCCCCCCTGGCCCATGCGTACCCGTCGTGCAGTCACTCGTAAGCCGTTGATTTTATTAGGTTTTTTCTATGTTGAAACAAAGTTGCGCTGCAGAGTAATATTATTTCGTCTGCCAGGTCGCCAGCGCAATATTCTTAGGGCATCGCCATCTATAAAGTGATGCAATAAATGGTGCAGGCATAGCTTGGCGTGTACAAAAACGCATCACTCGCGTGATAGTGAGCGAAGCGAACATATGATAGAAATAAAGTATCCCGAAGGGATTCATGATAGAAGCCCCGCAGGGAAAAATGATAGTGCCTCGGTAATATGCTGTAAGTCATTGAAAACATTAGATAAAATATGCCAACAGTGGCAAATAATGTGTAATAAAAACAATGGCTTAACCTGGTTTTGTAATAATGTTGCGCGACACACCAGCTGCAAAGTAATATTGTTGCGTGCCGGGAAGCCCGATTTTATCCAATAAAATCAGTGGGTTGAGCAGCTGGTTTGCATAGCATAGGGCATCCGGTTATAATGGTTACACCAGCCAAGGAAAGGGCTGTTCCGCTCAAAATGAGCGACCCGCGCTGGCGGTATCCAGCACTATGAAAGGAACGACTAATGACTTATATTTCAACTGTAAAATCTCGTGAAGTTGCTATCGACAACGCAAAAGCATTATGCCGCGACATTAAATCCACTGGCGAAAAGCAGACGCGCAATATTGCCGCGTTGTCTATCGCGCTGGCGGATGCCATGACATTTGCGGCAGAGAAAAACTACCTTGCTTGCCAAGAGACATTAAAAGAGGTTGTAAAATCTGTTGTGGCGCGTAATGAGAAAAACGAAGCGGATGCAGACGAAACACGCGCACTGTTAAAAATGGCTGGCAATGCTTGCAAGTTTGCGATGCTGTTATTAGATGGTGAAAAGACTGGCGTTGTTGCTGGTTATCGCCGCAACGATAGCCGCGACTATGTTGACGCGGCAACCTATGCTGGCATGAATAAGCAAGCACAAGACAGGCACTCGCCAGAAATTTTTTGGGATGGTAGCAAGACATTTACCGGTGTTCGCCAAGGTAAAGACATTGTGAAGCGGTCAAGCGATATACTCATTCCAACAGTGAACGAAGCCCTAGACGCATATCGCGTGCATTTTGGCGGCGCGGAAGTTGAGAAAAGCGGTCAATATGGTTACAAGGTAAAATCAGCAGAACGGCCAGAAGGCGAAGGCATCAACAGCCAGTCAGACGCCAAGCGGCATATTGCCTATTTGACCGCATGGATTAAAGACGGCAATCTTTTGACGTTGGATGATAAACAGGTTCAGCAATATGCAAAGCTGGCCGAGGTCATCACTGCCGCGATAAAAGAGCGCGAAAATGCCAACAGCCAAGCGGATGAATTAGAAGCTGTCGCCTAGTCAATAACCTATCTCCCAACTGCCCTAGCCTTGTGCTAGGGCTTTTTTTTTGGCCTACTATCAGCGCTTCGCTATCGCTCAGACTATCATAAGGAGTGCTTCGCACACTTCTATCATATGTGTCTATGCAGACTGCCACTATCATCCGGCGGCAGATGAATGTGCATAGTCCCAGCCATTCACACATTTTCTGTAGGTGGCCGTTGTTTGTTTAACGATGCTTGTCAAGCTATAATAATAGTTCTTCAGAAATCAGTTATCAAACCACGGAGGATATTTTCATGATTTCTTCTTTTCTTGGCTCAAGCCGTAATACTGAGGCACAACTTAAAAGTCTTGTAGGATACACTGTGACTAGATTTTGTGGTGTAGACGATGATGGGTTTTTATCTTTCTACATAGATAAGCCTGATTGTGTCGGCTACAAATTATCAATCGAATCTAACGGTAAACTTTACCTAGACCCACTGGAGGACTAATCAATGACTGACTCAACTAAATGGGCTGTGTCCCGCTTTATCGGAGACGATGAACAAATCATCGGCTACTTCTCATCGTTTGAACGTGCCAGCGAGATGGTGTGCAAGCTGTACGAAAGCTGCCCGAACATGACTTTCACTGCTAGTGACAAGGGCGGCACCAGCTTTGCAGTTCTGGAAGCCCCAACCACCCTACATCAATGGAGATTGTAATGCTTGAGAAAACCGGATTGCTATTTTGTCTTGTCGTTGCAACTGTTGGCATCATGCTGGCACTTGACGATTTGTTGTACACGTCAGCACCGTTCTCTATCGGGCTGGCCTTGTTCTGTGAAGCCGTGTTTATCCTTTCGGTCATTCACATTCTGAGGAAAGCAAGATGACGGACGCAGACAAGTTAACATTGTTTATCGCTGGGTTGATGTTGGTATGGTTCAACATCGACCCGCCTATTCCACCTATATTTCCATGAGGAGTTCACAATGGATGACTTCCTAATTGAAACTAGAGCGCAGCTGGTGCGCCTACAAGCTATGGCTGTTGCCAATGATGCACCAGAAGCATACCAAGCTCTATCCGTTGCCGAGGCTGAGTTCTCGGTTCTTATTGAAAAAGCCTTAGATAATAACGCGTTTGGAAAGGATTAATCGCAATGGGAATAGATAATAAACTAAAACCCACATATAGCAGACGACACTACGAAGACTTTGTGCATCTGCTTAGTTACACGGACGACAAAGATTTAATTGAGCGCATCATTCACTTTTTTATTGATGACAATCCTAAGTTCGACCGTGTGCGTTTTCGCACCAATCTGCACCAGCAGACACAGCTACGGCATGAGCGTGAGTTCATGCGCACTGTGCGACCAGAACTTGAGGCTGGCGTGATACACGGAGATGACCATGTTGATGAATGAATGGATATTTATTGGTGACCAAAAGCCCGAGAACGGGCAGAAAGTCTGGTATTTTTTTCATCATGACTATTTCGACTTCACAGTTCTTGACCGTGGTGTTTATGAGCGCAGTGAAGAAATTGGTGTCGCTCGTAATGACGATGGCAGTTATGTTGACGGTTGGCCATATGAAAGAATTGACGGGACTGTTGGTGTGACTGAAAACGGCAAAGCCCCTGACGCAAAAATATGGGTGCATGATGTGTTCGGAAACGACAGCGGCTGGCTGACAGATGATGTAACGCACTGGATGCCAGATATGGGTCAAGATAAACCAGAGAGACCACATAGCCATGGCGATTAGTGAAGAGAAAAAAGAAGAAATGTGGCAGATGCTACAAGCCGCGACGTTTAAGGCCTTAGAAAAACCATTCGTATCTTTGGCTGATGTCAGTACGCTTTTTCACACTGACCAACGCACGCTGTCTGGTGTCAGAGACGAATTGCGGTTCGTGCTTCTATCAGACTTCAAAAATATTATCGGCACCGAGCGTGCCGGTAACGCATATTGGCACGTCTGGTACGGCCCGACTTGCAAGTGCTGCCACGGCGCACCTAAATCTGTCGGCGAGATGTTCTTAGCCAAATACTCACATGATTGGCTTTGTAACTCTTGCTACGCCCGCAACCCACAACCTGGCCCAACCAAGCATGGCTGGCGATATATCCAGGTTGACGAAGATGAGGAACTTGAAAAATGAAAGAATCACAACTTGACATCCCTACGAATTGGCCACGGCCTTGGAAAGAATTAGGCGAAGGCACATTCACATTGTTTGGCCGTCAGCTTCTGGCGTGGAAAAAATTTAAGCGTCGTGCAAAATTCAACATCTACGGCTTCTCTAAAAGCCCTGTGTATTTTAGAGTTTGGTATGGTTTAAAGGTTTTGCATTTTCACTTTTAATCTAGTTTCCATTCACAATAATCACTAACGCTCGTTTGTTTGCACAAGCGGGCGTTTTTTGTTATTATACAAGGAGTTAGAGAGTGTCTCTAGCTGTTCACATCAAACCGCATAGAAAGGAAATCATATGCGCAATGATATGTCTATGCCCAAAGATTGGGTTTCGTCTCCACTTACTAAGTGGTTAATCAAAAACAATGTGACGCCTCACAAGCTCACACTAGGCACAAAGCTGTCCCCGAATGTCATTTACAATGTTCTTCGCGGTCAGACGTTTCAGCCTCGCGATAAGACCATTCAGAAGCTGTGTGCATTCACAGGTCTGTCTCGTCGTCAGTTCGGCTTCCACACCCGTGCTGTGCGTGAGATGCGTAAGTCTGTNGATANGTCTGTTGTGTCTAACGGCGTANNCNNNAAGNGTANGACAGTNCAGAATGCAACGCATCGTGNAGCGNTACGNTGACACTTTCACATTCACAATCACAGTGAAAGCATCTGACCTTCCAAAAACTATTACTGGCTTCTTGCGGTAATTCACTGTGGGCGGCACATCCGTGTGCTGCCCCTATCNTTNTGGAGGAGATNNTGTTTTATGAATGTGATGAATGTGGGGCAGATGTGCCTATTGCGCGTAAGAGACTTGCTAGTTTCTTCGCTCATCTTTGTGTTACTTGCGCTAGTCATATGGATGCTTCTATTACGACTAAGCCTACGCTCGTACCAACTCACAAAGGGGCTTATCAGCCAGTGACTAACCGACGCAGTTTGTATGAAGCAACCTGCAATCCCAAAAACTATGACCATCAGTATGCGGAGAAATTAGCATGACAAAGAAAGTAAAAGCTGACGTAGTTGAAGCTAAATGGAAGGATGAACCAGCATCAGGTAGACAGGTGTCTTACATACAAGGACTGCTCGTTAAAGCGGGTACTGGTCACGTTAAGCGTGTTAAGATGCCTATGACCAAGGGTGAGGCCAACAATCTCATCCAAGAGCTACGTATTATGAACGGCGGCGGTTAGGCTAACGTGTTTGCCTTTGCTATAATTAGGTATTGAATCAAGGAAGGAGGATTTCATGCCAAGAAAATTTCAAGACGGTCAAGAAGTTGCTGTGTATTACCGCTCTAGGCGTATGCACGAGAACTTCTTTGGCCGTATCGAGAAATACGAAAACGGTCTATACCATGTTCGTTATCTAGCTGGTAACAAGAGGCCGCGTAACGACCTTGTCTTTGCTTGCAAAGTTCACGAGTTGTATGCATCCAACCCTGACTTTTACCAGACCATGGTGGCGCAGCTGGCGGCAACATACAATGATTTGTTGCGGTCTTTTGCGTCCGGTAGGTATCACTACAGCCATAGCGACATTCAGTTGACATGGCTTTCGTATGCGGTGAAGCGTCTACGCGACGGTGCTTTCACTCGCACATTTCCAATCTCAGAAACAGTATGGAGGATTAGTCGTGTTTATTAGCAGTATCAATGAAATCGAAATCGGTGCAACCGTGACCCGTCACAATGTGTTTTCCGGNAGCGTGTTCAAGTACGTTGACGGNAANGGCACGTTGTATGCGTCNTTNGGTATGTGCGATGTCAACAACACTCAAACCTACATNGGCGCTAAGATGCGTANTGATGCCGTTGCATCTATCACCGCAACGCCTGTNGATTCNCCNAATGTTCGCCGTGACGTNACCATCGAAGGTACATTNAGCATTGTTGCCAATATGTATGAGGTGCCTAACATNCANGTATTCACCGAGAAGGATGCACTCTCATTCGGCAAAATTGTGTCGCTCAAAGACCACGTTGATTCCGCCGGTAATTCACATCTCTACTTGACCATGGGTAATGACGTTGGTCGTCACACTCTTGGACAGCATCTACTGTTGAAGCTGACGCAGGACAATCCTGTGTTACCTGACGGTAGGTGTCACTACATTGGCTTGCCTCATAAATCTTTGCTTGCATTGCGCGGCGATGCGGCAATCGTGCCTGAATGCAGAGAACAGTAGGGGGACAAAATGCCTAGAAACAACTCATTAATTGTGAGTAGAGAGCGTTTGGAACAGCACAATGCCGCCATCGCTCAGTTCGCTCTTGACCACCGGATACCAGAGGATTACTTTGTCAAGCAACCTTTGGATGTTCATCCTGTGGTCATGTCTGCCAATCGCAAAGTCACCATCCTTGCGCTGCCGACGTATGAGTTCTTCGAGGAACTCAGAAACGCTATGCGGAATATTGGTGGTTACAGCATGGGGTATCGAATCAAGCTAACTTGTCCCATCATCTTCAGTAAGGACAAGAAATCTTGCATCGTGTTTCCTAATCTGTCGTTGAACGATTATGTCTTCGGCAGTGGGCGACAGCTCAACGATGAGAACCCATACTTTCCCAAGCACACAGCGGGACTGGTCAACAACATCATGTGTGAGCTGGGGGATGAGTACAAACGTCAAGCGTGGCATCCAATATCTCGCGGCATCAAACGTCTCGGCAAACGCCTTGAGATGTCGTTCACTCGTGCCATCGCTCGTTATGTGAAGTACGAGGACCAGCCTATCAAAGATGCTCAGCTCATTGACAATGTTGCTCAAAAGCTCATTGAGCTAAATATGCCGACAGAGTTTCACTTTGCTGACACCGTGGAACAGATGCGTGATATGTATGTGCGTGACTCTGACGAATCCCCACACTCATGCATGGACTCACGTCATCGTTTCGGCTTGGCTGACAATGTGCGGCCTATCGACTTCTATGCACATTGTCCAGTAACACGCGGCGCGTACGTGTCCCGTGGTTCAACTGTGCTTGCGCGTACAATCCTATGGAAATGCGTTGACACTGAGAAGTGGTTCTATGGACGTGTCTACAGCAGTCGTGGCGTTCACAGTGATGACCTGACTAAGAAACTGGAGGCACAGGGTATCAAATCCATCTCAACGCAGCGCAGAGTGACAAGCACCTGCAAGTTCACTATGCCTGTTGCTGTGTACAATGGCTTTGAATCGTGTCCTATGCCATACTTTGACCAGAAGCCGTTTACAACGCTCGGTGTCAAACTTGAGGGTTGTGCGTTTCACGTTGTCATGACTAATGATGAGAAGCTACATAAGCAGGGTTATGAGATGCCATCGCTGACATCTACATCCGGTAGCTATCAGTGGTCAGCTAGTACACAGTGTTCCAGCTGTGACTACGAGATTGACCCTGAGTGTTACTTTATCAATGTCAGTGGTGATTCCTATTGCTGTTCAAGCTGTGCGTTCTCGCGCGATGTTGTCGCCTATCTGACTACCAACGGTGACGACTTCTATTACGACGGCGATTTGCCTAACGATTGGGAAGTCGAAGGCTTGAACAACAACTATGTGTTCAGCAACCTCGAAGCGGCTAGGAGACGTGGCAACGTCTATCATCCGCTACCGTGGGCTGACACTGAGGACGTTATCTACGTGTGGGCAGAAGGTCACGAAGACGACGGTGGCTTCGCTCGTGTGTGTTCCAAAGGCGGATATAAATACGATGAAGGCGATTACCGTCATGCATTGATGTTCACCGCGCCTAACATCGGATACACACCCACTGATAATTGGCGTGGGCATAATGATGCATGGACTTTTCTAACCATGACAAGACTGGAGACGGAAATCAAATACCGTACCGGTGAAATTGTTCAACCTGCTAACCGTCTTGATGTATTCAGTGAACCGGAGAAAGAGCCATTCACTAATGCGTTCTTTGACCAATACCTCGGCAATATTGCCAATCCACCTGCGCCCCTACTTCCGGGCGTANCANTTGNACAAGGAGAGTAAAATGACTTCTAACACTTATCAACAAAATCTATGGGCAAATCCCATCGACCCGAAGCCAGACGTTAGCACTATGCGCGTAGCACTTTCTGGAAAAGACATCGACCCGTTGCTTCATGAACTTCTTAGTCATGCGACACCACACGGCTTCGAGTCTGAAATCTGTGAGATAATCACCAAGTGGGTAGCCAAGACTTGTCCCGAACTCAAGCCGCACGTTGACCCCAAGGGTAACTTGCACATCAAAGTCGGCGACTCTCGCACTATGTTCAGTTGTCACATGGACACTGTGCATCGCATCGAACAGGACATTCAGCTTCATATGTCTGATGAACTATTTGTTCATGCGTCTATGCCAACCGAAGTATCGTACTATACGAACGACAAGGGTGATACAGTTGCTGAACACGCTATGAGGCAGGAGGCTCGCGCAGCTGGTCACTCGTACACACACTACACGTTGTTTGCTAATCACGGCGTTGCCAACAAGCGTCAGCTTTTCGGTTCAGCATCACAGCTAGACGGATGGCAGCCTACAGGTATCACCTACACAGTTGAGACTGCAATTCAAGATACGCCATGTATTCTTGGTGCTGACGACAAGCTTGGTTGCTACATCATGTGTCGGCTCATCGAAGCTGGTATCTCTGGCTACTACGTGTTTCACGTCGGCGAAGAGTGTGGTGGTATCGGTTCAACCTATCTAAGTGAACACCGTGCAGATATGTTCAAGAAATTTGACCACTGTGTTGCTTTTGACCGTATGCGGTATGAGGACATCATCACGCATCAGTCTGGTGGACGTTGCTGTTCTGACGAGTTCGCACAAGCACTCGCTGACCAAATGAATCCAAATCTGCCGCCGATGCAACAGATGGCGCCATCACCTAACGGCTCGTTTACTGACAGCGCTAACTACACCAAACTAATTCCTGAGTGTACTAATGTTGCTGTCGGTTACTTCAGTCAGCACGGTGTTAACGAGAAGTTTGACCATGAGTGGCTTGAAAAGCATCTAATACCGGCTCTACTCAAAGTTGACTGGTCTGCTCTGCCTGTGGCTAGGAAGGTAGGTGTGCCAGACGCACCGCGGTTTCGTGGTACGCGGGGATACTCGGATTCGTATGGCCAAAGACATTTCCGCTATTCGAGTCCGAAATCGTCGGCTGTGGTTTCAAGACGGTGGCCAGAATCGCGCAAAGCCCAATCGGCAGTAGACAAGTTTATGCACTGTATTGACGCTGTGCCAGCTTTTGACTCAGAAGAAGGATTCTTTCCCAACGAAAGCCATAGACACAAAGTCAACCGTGTGCTAGCATCCTTCATCAGAGATGGTATGTCACTTGAAGATATTGCAGAACTTATTGTCGAACTTAACGACANGNANGANTACGATAATTTCAAGTATGACTTCTAATCTCCTTCCTCCTGCAACTTGCCCCCGCTTCGGCGGGGGTTTTTTTATGTTGACGACCTTAAAATTTTGTGCTAGAAGGGGCGAACTCCCCCCAAGGTAGTACTTAGTTATAGGGCTTGGCATCATGAAAGACTACATAGTCAAGAACGCACCGACAGAGGGAAACTCTGTCCGTATCAGCTGTCCAGCCTGTGGCAAAAGAACTTTCACCATATCAAAAATACACGGCAAGCTATTATGGAATTGTTACGTCGCGTCGTGCAAAGTTTCCGGCGCTATGAAAACAGAGCGTTCCAAATCAGAAATATCTGCGCAACTCGCCGAGACTATCATGCACTATCATCCGCACGGAAATTTTTCTTTGCCCTCGCAGTTCACACCTTTTTCAGAAAATGAAAGAGCGTTAAGGTACTTGGAAAAAAATAATTGTATTGATGCATACAAAAACCAACGAGCTCGTATACTATATGACCCGAAACAAGACCGTGTTGTTTTTCTGGTACAAAAAAACGGAATTACATACGATGCAATAGGACGTGCGCTGCAACGAAGCGTTGTGCCTAAATGGTATCGCTACGGTAAATCACAAAAATTATTCACAGCCGGCGACCATTCACAAGCTGTACTTGTAGAGGATGCGGCATCTGCCTGTGCCATATCCCCTGTCGCCACAGGCGTGGCCTTACTCGGTACAAATATGAAAGACGCTGACTTGACACAACTCCGTGAGTTCGACAAAGTGTTTGTGTGTCTTGACCCTGATGCTACCCGTAAGGCGCTTGACATACAAAAATACCTATCTTACTTTGTGTCGTCGACAATAATAAGAATAAATGACGACTTAAAATACTACGAACCGCAGGAGATTTCGGCATTACTACAGAACAGCAGTTAATCAAGCTCCTCTTAGATAAAGAGTTTTTTGACAACAATAAGACTCGCGTTATGCGGTCAATGTTTCCAACAGAGCTTGCTGATTTATACGACACCATCGTACTCGCGCACGAAAAATATGAACGTGACGTGGACGTGTTGGAACTCAGAGAGCTTTTTCGAGTTCACAATCCCACAGCTACCCGGGCTAAACGCGAGCT
>FUFK010048692.1_pt1 | contig 40526 bp, 14 predicted proteins | sample 1021851 | NCBI WGS metagenome assembly FUFK01 (sample SAMEA51879418, study PRJEB19060) | metagenome
GTTTTTCATCGGTTGATGTTGAGATCCGTTCCCAAGGAGAGACCCTTTGGTCGGGTTCTGCAGAAATGACGAGCGACATCAAGCGGTTCAACGTCCCCATCAACGACTTCTTTGACGGAAATTCTGAGGATTTTGAAGGGACCGTCCTGAAAACCTACACCATCTCTGCAACCTCTTCAAACGGCAACACCGTCGAAATGGAGGTGAACACAAAATTCCTTGCACGGCAAGCCTTCAACGGCGGTGTCCAGTTCACGCCCTATGTTTCAAACACCATTGAGAACGGCGAAACGGTCTCCACCTACGAGGGCGTCCGCCTGCAAGCCTTTGTCGGGCTGTTCTCCGACGGTGAAAAGCCGATGAAAGATGGCGTCCACAGCTACGCTTCCGCCAACCAGCGACCGTTTGTTGGCCAACAGACGTACACCCTCACCGTCTCCAAACAAGGCTCATCCGATGGCTACACTCACCCAACGGTTACCATTGATGGGGACACTGCAAAGTGGGTATCCGATTACTCTGGAGCAAAAGCATCCTCCACGAGCGTTGGCTTCGTCCCGCTCTCTGGAACGGCTCAGGACAACGACGGATTTGAGTACGTTGAAAGCGACCGGTTCTTCGACGATGATGGGTGCTATGACTTTACGCTCGAGGTGACGAATGTGAATCTTGGCGATGAGCATTCAACGACGTTTACGGTGATCAATTCGTGGGAGATCAATTGGAACGCAGATGCACCAGAGAGTCGTAACGAATACCCCGTTTGTTGAGCGCTTGACGACAACCACGGGTTGCTGCTTCTCCCATGACAGCAAACCACGAGTTTTCTTCCGGGATGCATCGGCCCTCACGAAGATTCCGCTCGACGGCAGCATCTTGCTACCGTTCAGCGATGCGTGCGCGTTCAAGCGTCGGCTTCGTTGAGGTCGTAAATTGAGGCGGAGGCCTCTCCTTCGCTTTCATCCGATTCATCGTCGTCGTTGACGGCCGTCGCACCGTGTTCGGGATCATCCTCCACTTCGACCGGTGCCGCTTCGGTTGGGTCGTAAAGGTCGTAATCCTTCTGTTGCTTTCGGGTTTGAGAAGCAACGAAGAAGGCCAGCCCGACAAAGCCAACCACAACGACGACGTAGATGATGATTGGAGCTTCCTCCACTTCCTCTGCATAGGTCCACTCAACCGCATTGGACGTTGCACCGTCGGCGTTCACCACCTGGTCAGCGATGTCGTTGAGGGCGGCGGGCAGGAGCGGCGAACAGGTCAGCGATTCTGCACCAGCCGTGTAGCCGTACCAGGTGAAGGGAACGTCCTTNGTTTCGCCCGGCTGGAGACTCACGGCGAGGTTGGTGGTGTCGGCAACGTCACCGCCTTGGTAGCACCAAATGCTGACGGCGTCTGCGGCGGCGCTTCCCGTGTTGGTGACCGTCACCATACCGGACACGCTTCGGTTCACGTCGGCTTGGCTGGTCTCAGGTGAAACGGCCGTGACGTCCACGTAGGGCAGGTCAACGTTCACCGTGGCGGCGGTGGTGCCCGGTGCGTCAATGGTCTTCGAATAAACGCCCCAGCTGCTGGTGATGGAGACGGTGATTTGTGCGTTCTCCTGATGGACCACGCCGTCGCCGTCCATCCACTCGACGATGCGCTTGTGTTCGGTGGTGGGCCCGACATCGACGAGCACAAGGTCGCCGTTGTCGTCGGTCAAATCGTTCCAATCGGCTGCGCCCCATCCCATGTTGTACACGTCCACGCTTCCTCTTGGAAGGTTGGTGCTGAGTGTTCGCTGTGAGAGCAGACGAATCCAAGCATCGGTCGAGCCTCCCGTGCCTTGATTGTTGGTGTAAACAATGGACGCTTCGTCGTGGAGGACGATGTCTTCGTCGGTTCTGGAGCCGGAGAGCATGCTGTCGAGGACGACGATCGATGCGGTGGTCGCAGCGTCGATGGGGGCGCTTCCGGTGAGCTCGGATGCGTCAAACCGACACAGGGATTTGCAGTGGATGTCGGCCCCCAAAATGTTGCTGCTGGTGGCGGTGAANTCCCCGTGTGCGTGAATCGAAAAGCCGGACTGGAACCAGTACAACGGAGCATTGACGGCTTCGATGGTTTGTGCATAAGCCGTTTCGGTGTTGCCACCTCCGTAAATGGCCTTGGCCCACAGCACGTAGGTCGGGGTGAAGTAGTACGAGTCGAAGGTGAGGGTCAAGTCCGCACCGTTGAGCGGGGCGTCAAACTGAACGATGTCAACGCCGGATGCGTTGACGGTTTGGTCCCCGAGGGTGACCTCCATCTGCGCACCCTCGGCAATCACGTGGTCAAACTTCAGCTGAACGACACCGCTGTCTGCAAGGTCTCCGAAGTTGAGGGAGAGGCTCGCGTACGGGTTGTTGACCATCAGCCCGGCGTTGAGATCGTCGCTCAACAGGGCACCGTTTGTGACCACCAACTGGCCGCCTTCCTCAACGGTTATCGACGAACCCATCGCCATGCTGATGTTGGCGTTCACGGTCAAGGATGCGTTGCTTTGCACGATGACATGGCCGTCCATTGCGGCGTCTTCATCCCACACCTGATCGTCGGAAATAACGAGCTCGTCCCCGCCTTGAGGGGGTGCTGCGGCAGCAAGTGGTAGACCAACAAGCAACAGACATAGGGCAACGGCCAACAAACGATCGGTGGTTCGCATGAACTCCTCAAGGCACTGCGGCGAATAAGTGTTCTTCCCAAGCGGACCTTCAAAACCTCACCACGAAGGGCTTATTCATCGTCCGTCCGTCAGACAAATCATGGATGGTGCAACGGTGGTTGTCGTCGGCGGAGGAGGACGTGAGCATGCGCTCTGTCTCTCGTTGCATGCATCGTCTCACGTTGGTTCAATCCATTGCGTTCCCGGCAACGCAGGGACCGCCCGTTTGGCCACCAATCATGCCTGCGACATGTCGGTTGAGACGCTGGTGAAGTTGTTCACGCACGTCGGGGCCGATTTGGTGGTCGTCGGTCCCGAGGCGCCTTTGTGCGACGGCTTGGCCGACGCCTGCCGTGATGCAGCCGTTCCGTGTTTTGGCCCGGTTGCGGCTCTTGCTCACCTGGAGGGCTCCAAACTCCACGCAAAACAAACCATGGAGGTCGCCGGCGTTCCAACGGCAGCGTATCAGCGACTCGACGCCAGCAGCGATCTCGACGCTGCGCTCGACGCTTATGCAGGGGCACCATGGGTGGTCAAACGGGACGTGCTTGCGGGCGGAAAAGGCGTCGTGGTCACGGAGAACAGAGAGGAGGCCAAGTCGTTCCTTGAACGGTCCATCCAAACCGATGGATTTGTCCTTCTCGAGGCGTTTTTGCCTGGCGAGGAAGCAAGCATGTTGGTCGTGATGGACGGCACCGCCTACCGCACGCTCCCCCCGAGCCAAGACCACAAGCGAGCCTACGACGGCGACGAGGGGCCAAACACCGGGGGCATGGGTGCGTATTGCCCCGCTCCGGTGGTTTCCGAGGCCGTCCATCAAAAGATCATCCAGCGCATCGTGGAACCCATGCACGCTCATCTTTCCCGTCAGGAAACACCCTACCGCGGTGTGCTTTTCATCGGGTTGATGATCGACGAACACGACGACCCGTACGTGGTTGAATTCAACGTACGCTTTGGAGACCCCGAATGTCAGGTGACCCTGCCGCTGGTGAAAACGGACCTGTTCAGTCTTCTCCACGGCGCAGCGACCGACGGTCTCAGCAACGTCGAACTGGAACTTCACGCCGGTAGTTCTGTTACCGTGGTCCTCGCCTCCGAGGGCTACCCTGCCGCCCCCGTCAAGGGCCGGCCCGTCATCGGTTTCGAGGAGGCGCTGGCGACATCCACGTACGGTGATTGCTGGGTCAACGTCGCAGGGGTTGCCGTGTCCGACGAGGGCCAATTCATTGCATCCGGCGGTCGTGTCCTCTCCTGCACGGCCATGGGTTCCGACCTGGCTGAAACTCAGAAAACGGCCTACGGACTGCTGTCCACCATCGATCTTGAGGGGGGCCATCATCGCACCGACATCGCTCACCGCGCCATGCATTGAAAGGTAATGAAAACACCTCCATTTATTCATAAAGAAAAGGGCTACTGAGGGTCAGCCGTCTCGTAGGTAACCCATCATCTTCAAAAGGGGTTCAGAAGTGGCCAACGACGCCAGCCTTGAGGCTGGACCTAAAATGAGGGATACAAATGGAAGAACAAATGGATACGAAGGCGATTCAGCCAAGTGCCACGTTGGGGTTGCTGCTCGCACCCTTGGCCGTGCTGCTCGCTCTTGCCACCACCCGGGTCGTGGGCATTGACTACGACTTGTCTGCGAACAACATGATGCCGATGCTCGTCGTCGCCATCGCCAGCATGCTGGCCGTCGTGCCACGCATCGTTCGAGAATCCGTGCCTGATTTGTCCACCTCCACCGTTTCCCTCGGCGTGTTGGTTGTGGCCTTGGTCGGCGCTGAGGCTCTCTACATGCTCGCCGGCGTTGATGCGTTCGCTGCGCTGATGTTTGCCGTCATCGTCCTCGTCGGTTCCAACCTGGACATGCGAGGTCGCCACGAGTGGACGACGGCGCTTGTCTTCGGAGCCGTTGGCGTCTGGGTCGCCATGGCCGCTGCTTCTCAAGCCTACAGTGCCCTGACCGCTCAGACCGTCGTCGATGGAGTGACCTCCGTCATTCAGGTCAACGATGGATACCAATCGTCGGTCAATCTTGAACGCCAGGCGGCGGCTTACGTGTTCTTTGCCTACACCACCGCCTTTGTCGCAGCGGGCCTTCTCGCTGGAGTCCTCGCACGAGGAAACCTCAACCCGGCGGGTGAGGACGGCTGGTTTTCGTTCCTCGGCCCGGGCGCCGGATTCAACCGCGCTGCTCTGCCGTTGATGGGTGCTCTGACCATGTGGGTTGTGGCCTTCGCCATTTCCATCTGGCACTTCAATTCGGTCGACTTGTTCAACCAACTCGGTGTCACTGATGCCCCGGACTACCACGGCTACCTGGGCTACTGGAGTGCGTTCTTCACCGGTGTGGTGGCCCTGATCGTGGCCGGCATGGTCGCTGAACGCTGGTACACCCGAGCCATGCTTGTTGGCTCCATGTGGACGCTTTATCAGGTCTCAGCATGGTTTGAGGCCGGCATTTGGTACAACGAAAACTTGGACGGTACGTGGGGCGCATTGATTTGGCTCGCCATCACGTTCTTCCTGTGCGTGGGCGTGTACTCCATCGGAAACCACGAGCGCTACGGAGGCTGGGCCAACCGAGGCGAGCACGAGCCGTCTCAGGCGCGGCTCTTCCTGCGAACGCACGGTGCGGGCATGATGGTCGCCCTTGCGTTCCTCATTGGATTCGCAATCCGCATCCAGTGGTACGCCGTTCCATCAATGAACGCCTTTGGAACCGCAAACTGGGACATGACGGGTGGGTCCGACCCGTGGTACATGAAGCGAGTTGTCGACTACATCCTGGCCAACAACGCTCACTTGGTGGTGGACGCTGACCGGTTTTATCCCATCGGGGGCATCAACCCTCGTCCTCCGTTGTTCTCGTGGTCCATGGCCATCGGTGCGATGGCACTCGAACCCTTCCTGAACACGCCCGAAGACGCCGTTTGGTGGAGCATGCTCGCTCTCCCTGCCGTCTACGGTGCGCTGACCGTGTTCCCCATTGCCAGCATGGCCAAGGACCACTTTGGAAAAGGTGCAGGCGTTTTGGCTGCGTGGCTCATCGCTTTCATGCCCGCACACGTCACCCACTCGACATGGGCGCTCGCCGACCACGACGCCTTTGTCATGCTGTTCATTTCGATTGGTTTCATGTACTGGCTGCGAGCGGTGAAGTACGCAGGATCGGCCCGCCTCACGAAGGTGACAACCCCCCATCCTCTGTCCTTCGTTCAGGCCTTCCACGACGTGGCCGAACAGCGACAAGCAGCACTGGCAAACGCAGCTTTGGCCGGTGTTGCCTTCGGGATTGTTGCCCTCGGATGGAAAGGGTTCGTCGTCGGTCCTTCCATTCTGTTCTTGGCTTACGCACTCCAGGTCGCGCTGAACATGTTCCGACGCCGTGACTCCACGACCCTCAGCGTCATGTTCCTCGTGATGCTGACCACCATCTTCCTGATGGCGTTGCCCTTCTACGCACACCCTCAGTTCAACCTGGTGTTTGACTCAACCGGTCTGCAACCCTTCCTGTTCATCTTTGGGTTCACCATCGCCATCGCCTACATCACAACCGGCTTCAGGGACAAGCCCTGGCTGTTGGTGCTTGGGACGCTTGGAAGCGTGGCGCTGGTCTTCTTCGCCGCGCTCTACGCCCTCAAAGTGGCCGACCTATCCGACGCCTGGGACGTTTTGTTCACGGGCAGCGGCTACTTCACCAAGACCAAGATTTTTGGAACGGTTGCTGAAGCCAATGCGCCCAACCGGGCCCAACTGTTTGCTTCCTTTGGGCCGATCACCTTCCTGCTCGCCCTCATCATGGGTGGCGGCCTGCTGTGGCGCGGCATGCGTTATCGCAACGGCACCGCCCTTGTGTTCGGCGTTTGGGTCTTTGCTGCGACCTTCATGGCATGGAACGCTGCTCGATTCATGTTCAACGCAACGCCCATCATGGCCATCCTCGGTGCGGCCGGCATCGTCGCTTTCTGGCGATGGGCAGAATGGGGTCGTTTGGTCCGCTCGTGGAAAAAGTTCGGCATTCGAACGCCCGCAGACCGCATTTCCGGTGCTCGCAAGGCCGTGTGGCGCACGCCTCAATTCTCGGCTGTTTTCCTCGTCATGATCATGATTTTCAGCCAGCAGGCAACCTACGGTTTGGACTCCGCGATCCCGGGTACCTCCGCCCAGGAAGACGAGATTGACGAGCGCATCTACAACATTGTCCCTGACATCCTACGATTCGATGCACTTGGTTTCTCTCTTCTTGACAACAAAGACGACGATCAACGACGCTACCTCGGCAGTTTCGGATCGTCGTTCAACGACCCCGGGTGGAACGCCGCGTACGAGTGGCTGGCAAACCAGGACATGGAAATGGCCTACTCTGAAAAACCGGCGTTCGTTTCGTGGTGGGACTACGGCTTCCAAGCGTTGAGCACCGGTGACCACCCCTCTGTATCGGACAACTTCCAGTCGGGCATCCCCGCCGCAGGAAACATGTTGCTGGCTCGAAGCCAGGAGGACCTGACCGCGATGTTCATTTGGCAACTCGCCGAAGGGGACCGAACCTACGCCACGGAAGGAAACGACCACCGCATGACACCTCAATTCCTCAACGCCGTGGACGCTTACCTCAGCGATGAGCAGATGGACGACTTCACGACCATGCAAACAACCTTTGACGAGTCCATGATTGACTTCATCGAAAAGCGCTCCTTCAACGTCATCAAAACCAACCGCGACGTTGCCATGGCCGAAGGCTACATCCACGAAGCCGGTGTCTTCAACGCGTCTCAGAAAGTCTACAAAATCTACAGGGATCAACAGGTCGTTCCGTGCACGGAAGGCCTTTCCAACAGTTGCATCGGTGATGCATACACTTCGATGAACGAGGCCGACATTACGTTTGGAAACAACGTTCGTACCGCTACAGAGACCGTCGAGGGCCGAACGCACACCATCTTTGGCGACTACTGGTACACCGAGGACCTTCTGGAGGAGTTCAATTCCGTTTCAACCTCGATTCACCGAAAGAACGCCCGTTTGGCAATGGCCGTGCAGCTGCTGACCGAAGCGTTCGATGCGCACCCGACCGCCACCATCCACGACCTCTACCACGACCTCATCAGTTTGGAAGGCCTCTACCGGGTTCAGGACTATCAAGGCGCACCCGGTGAAACCATCACTCGCAACCATGAAATTCGCTACTTTGCGGTCGATGACCGTCTCTACCCGAAAGCCGGTCGATACACCGCTGATGCACAGTACAACCGCGGACAACCGATGGGTATTTTCGGCGCACCGACGATTTTGGCGGGACAGGACATCACCACCTACATGGACGAGGTCTACGAGACCGTCCGAGGTGATTTCCAAGACGAGATGACCCGCGAGGAAGTCGACGAAGCCATGCAGAAGGATTTCTTGAATCAGCAAGCGGGTGCGGACATCGACATGTTGCAAATCGAAGACGTCCGCGTCGACCACAATCCGGCCTTCTTCGATACGATGGTCGCTCGGACCTACGTTGGGTACGGTGCTTCCACGCTGGGTCTCGACGTTGGCTCCAGCAACCCGCAACCCGCCCAACACTTCGACCGGAGGGGTACCCCTGGAACCTTCTTCCAAACATCCTTCCCGCTTCCCGGCGCCATGATGAACCACTTCGTTGTCTCCAACTGGTACAGCGAAATACCCGAGCGAAGCATCCAAAACGGGAGCATCAACACAAACGTGAAGATTCTGAAGTACTACCCCGGTGCGAGTTTGACCGGTCAAATCACGATGAGCGACAACGGCGAATCCCTCTCTGGCGTTCGTCTTCTCGTCGAGCGCGATGCGTTTTCCGGTGAGGACGGTGTGGATAACGACGAAGAAACCTACTGGATTCCGATCGGGTTTGTGGACGCCAACGATGAAGGAAACTACGAATTCCTCGTTCCCGCTGGACGCATCCGCATTTCGGCATTCGCCGGCGTGTTTGATGCAACAGCGGCTCGAGACAACGTTCGGGACGGTTCGTACGCAGAACGCCTTGGAGACCTGTTCACCGAAACCAACGACGACCGGCAAATCAACGAAGTCACCTCCATTCTGGGTCAGGTGGCCAACATGACGTGGCTGGGTGAGTCTCAGATGAACATTACATCCGACGAGGCAAACCGAACGGTGCCGCTCGACAGGACCCTTGACATCGCCGTCCAGAGCAGCGGTGTCTCAGGCACGGTTTCATGGTCCGGGGATGAAGCGTTCAACGGCGACCCAATTTCCGAAACCACGTTCATCCTTCGAAACATCTGGTCGATGACGGACAACTACACCGTTGAAACCACCAGCGGCTCCTTTACGTCCGATGACACTCGCGATCTGCAAGGTACGGGCGAAGCCACGTTTGTTGAAAACGGCACCTTCAAGAGCGAAGGAATCGCACTTGCCAGCAATTTCATCGGCACCTTTACGCGGGACATCGGGAACGACCGCTCGTTCTTCGCCAACGGAACCTGGTCTGGAAACGGCGTGCTCGAAGCATCCTACATCGATGCTTCCAACATTTCGGATTGTGAACTGGACAACGAATCCATCGCCATCATGCCCGCCAACCAAACCGTCTGCCTGATCGAAACCGACGGAACACCATCCTACCGACTTGAGGGAACCGTGGACGCCTTCGGCACCTTCACGTCCGAAGGTACGTCAACGCTGACCAGGTCCTACGGCGACGCTGAAACCTCGCAGGGCGAAACCCTCGAGGGAGCGGGTGAGTTTGTAGGAACAGGAACGTTCAACGGGACGGGTGTGTTCAAGGGCGTCGGTTCGTTCTCCGGTCCAATGGTGGAGCGCGGCTCCTTCTACAAGACCGGTCTGCTGCCCGGCACCTACAACATGATTGCTCAATTGGACAACGGCAAGGAAGTCCTGCTTCCCGACCCCGTGGAGGTTGGAATCTACGCGAGCTACGATCTCGACATGACCATGCCGGGTTCCATCTTCAAGGACACACTGCTGGACATGAACGGCGAGGCGCTGCCCAACCAAACCATCGAATTTGTTGACGCAGACCTTGGCGAGGAGTTCGCGACGATGATTTTGACCGATGAAAACGGCAATTTCTCCTACGGGCCGATTCCCGTTGGTGACTACTACTACCGGGGCGACGTTGACGACGACGGCTGGTACGACTTCAACGAGTCGATCTTCGTCACCGACGAGATGACCAACATCACGCTGGCGCTCAACGTCCCCGAGACCGCCGACGTCTCCATAACGCTGGTATCGCCGGTTGACCCGGTGACCCAAGAGCCCGTGTTTGACGTGTCCAACCGGACCATTACGTTCCAAAACGAACTTGACCTGCTGGACCCCATCAACGTGACCAGCGACGAAAACGGTGAATTGTATGCTGAACTCCTTTACGGTGTTTGGAACATCCGGGACGATGTCAACCCCGAGTTCGTGCTGTTCGACCAGATTGAACTCGAACCGGGGACCGGGGACCTCGTCAAGGACGTGACCTACGCAGAAGCGGCGTTCATCAACGGCACCATGCGGACCTACCCCACCCAAAGCGTGGAAGAATGGCAAACATGGTACAACGAAACACCCTACGAGCAGAAATTGGAAACCACCGAGGCCGCTTCTCAGATCACGGTGAACGTTGTTTCCGACAACCTTGAGTTCACCACCGTGGCGGACAACAGCGGTAACTTTTCGATCCGTGTCCCGTCAGGATTCTCCTACCATTTGACCACAGAAAGCGTCCAGACACCCCGTGCCTACGCCGCTCTGGTCACGGTTGAGACCGGTGTTGACCTCGACATCGGTGCGGTGTTCATTGAGCCAACGACCGCAATCAGCGGTATCGTACAGCTCTATGACAACAATTCACGCTGGGATGCAAGCCTCCCAAGTTGGGAGCCCACGGAGATCGTGGCCACCAACGAGGACGGACTGGAATGGCGGACCACCACCAACGAAATGGGTGAGTTTGCCTTTGACTTGACCGATGGAACATGGAGCATCGATGTCTCGGACGACCGCCTCAACGTGAGCGCAGTTGACGGCCTCGTGGCTTCGTTCCTGAACACCGAGGTTCCATCCATGATTGAACTCATCGCAGAGCCCGACCTGATCGATGTTGACATGCATGTCTTCCTCAATTCGGCGGACGATGGAACGTTCGAGAACGGAACCATGGCCACACCAGCCTTCAGCATCCAACCAATCGACGAGAGCAAAGACACCCTTTACTTCACCTCGGACGACTACAGCGAACCGGGCATCATCACCGTTTCACTCGCTCCGGGCGGATACGACTTGGTGTTCAACCGAACGACGCCATCCGACCAGAACGCAACCGACTACGACCTTGTTGGTGAGCAGTTCTTTGACGCCCTTCGCATCGGTCTCGACGCGATTGACGACCCCTACGAAGTGGCCCTGAAGAACACCTATCTCGTTTCCGGTACGCTCGTGAACACAACCGGTGACGGCATCGCCAACGACTTCCTCCTGTACAACGAAGCAGAGGACGATTGGTTCAACCTCGGTTCGGACGAGAACGGCTCCTTTGCCGCCTACGTCCCTGCGGGCGAATGGCTCATCATCGTGGCTCCCTTCAACAACGCAAACCACACCGAAACCCTGCGTCAACCGCTGACGGTTGCCGCTGATTCGGACCGAACCGACCTCAACCTGGCCACCTTGGTCAGCGTCGACGTCTCCATGCAACTGTTGGAGGAGATCACCGAAAGCGTTCTTCCGGACATGACGGTCACCGCCGTCAGCCACGACGGGTTTGGAAACGTCACCTTTGACCGTACCGACGAAAACGGNAANTCCACAGAATTGCTCATGCCGGGAACGTGGAGCCTTTACTTCAACCGAACCATCGGAACGAAGGCCTGGTTCATGGACACCAGCGATGCACCGTTCACCACAAACGACGCAGATGAAAACAACACGCTGGTGTTGGACCCCGTCTACGCCACCCTCGAAGTGGAGATTGGCGGTAAGGTCTACTGGGACCTGGACAACAACAGTCTGCCCAGCGCAGGTGAGGGCATCCCCGACATGGAAATCACCGTTCAAGGAACCAACCATTCCGACTTCTCAGCCACGGTCATGACCGACGATGAGGGTGTTTGGCGCGTCTTCGTGCCCATNCGTGANNTNTACAACGTATCGGTCGAGAAGGAAGGGTTNGAAACCGTGTACTACGAAACCGAAAACCAATCCGGCTTTACCGTCCACGACAGCCCCGATTCCACGGACATCGAAGTCGTCGCCGGTCTCGTGCTCGCAGAAGGGTTCGTAACGGACCAACTCGACGCCGACCGGCTGATTGACGCCGACATCGTGCTCTATCCGGTGGCCGGTGTTGAGCGAGAACCGATTCACGTTGACGGACAAATGAACGGAACCACCCTTGAGTGGTCGAGCAACGTTGAGCCAGGTGAATGGGTTGTTGTCGTCACTCAAGCCAACCCCGGACCCAACGGCGGTGGCGTGGCGATCGGCATGCTTGACGCCACGGTGGCCAACGGCGGCAACATCACCATGGTGATGGCGCTCGGCGGTTACGTCGACNTGTCGACGGCATGGACGGACATCGGACAAAACGAACACCACGCCGGAAGCGGCGACGCCGGTGCGGACATGATTCAGGACACCGTCGAACTGGAGGTTTCCTTCGGTGAGATGTCGTGGGTCATGGACGTACCCGCCGACGGGGAAATCCGCGAACTCTTCCCGGAGGGGTCGGTCTCGTTCGACGGTGAATTCATGACGGTTCAACACGCATCCAACCTCGAGATGGAGTACTACGGCGGTCAAACCACGACGGTGAACGCTGATTCCACCATCGCTGCCACGCTGCAGTTCAACCGCCGCGTAAATTCAGCACTGGACATCACCCTCAGCGTCCCGTCCATTGTCAACGCAACGACCGACAACACCGCTGATTCGGAAATTGGGGCGAGGGTTTCCATGACCAACGAATCCAGTTACGACGTCATTGAGTTTGATTTCAACGTGGTCTACAACGGCACGGAAATCATGGACGTGTTCTCGGTTGGAGGCGAAATGAGCCTGGCTCAAGATTCCGACCTGTGGACCGTGGAATTCCTCAACGTCAGCAGCGGTGAATATCAGGACTCCATCGAGGTCTCGCTTGGCATCGGTGACAACAACACCGACTCCTTGCTTACAACCAACGTCTCGGTGCGGATCACCCTGCCGGACGTTGCCGATGCATGGCACCTCAGCAACGGACACCGCATGACCATGCGAATGCAGACCGATTTGGGTGAAGCTTCGCAAGCCTCGGTCAAGGTTGTCGTGCCCCAAACCTTCGGGTTCACCATCTCGGATGCCACCGAGGAGGTTGGCATGTCAGCGCTGGTTGAACGCCAATTCAGCGTGGACATCACCAACGACGGTAACGGACAGGATTCCTTCACCGTTGAGTTGCTTGAGAGCATGGTGCCCGCTGACTGGTCGGTCACGCCGATGGTCTCGACGTTGACCCTCAACAAGGGTGAAACTCGAACGCAGCAGTTCACGGTCTTTGCACCGAGCACCTTTGCGGAGGGCGACGACTTTGACTTGACCGTTTACATCACGAGCGAGAACGAAGAAATTGACCGCCAAGAAGTGGACGTCGCCATCAAGAAGGCCACGATCGTCCTCACGCTCGACACGGCCAAGATCGCCACCCAATCGGACCTCATCGCCGACAAGAGCGGAGCCGTGCGTGTCCCAATTCAGAACACCGGCTTGTTGGACGCACCCACGGTGAAGGTGTACCTCACGCCGCCCAACGGCGTCGAACTTGAGCGAACCATTTCGGTGCCGGCCGGTGGCGAAGGCGTTGCTGTTTTCGAGAACCTGACGTTCAGTCAAGGAAACCAGCGATTTGACTACCGAATCGATGTTGTTGGCGCTGAATCTACGAGCGTTGAATCGATTCCCGAAGACGGTGATTTCCCGCTTGAGTACAACATCGAAACCACGGCAGACGGTGAATCCGTATGGATGACCCTGCTNATCGTGATTTTGGGTGCACTCGTCATCTACGGTGGTGTTCGCACCGCTCGCAGCCGTGGCGGAACTCGGTTCTGATGTTCACTTTTACGTGAATTTTCAAACAAGGGTTCATGAGGACATCAACAGGGTAGCGCAAGCCATGGAGGGGCTACGAGATGTGGAGTACCTCCCCGAGCCCAGCGACCGTCGAATCGTCTCTGCGGTGGACCCCACGGTCATTGGTTTCCAAGACCAGTGGCGCTCGGAAACGATGGGTTGGGCGCCTCTGACGGTGGAACCGGTGGTTCACCAGCGCCCTCGTCGCTTCTCCGTTTCGGGGTTGGTGGTGTTCGCCTTGCTCGTCTCAGCCAGCCTCCTGATGTGGCAAAACCAATGGCTGGTGGTGGAATTGCCGCTTCCCGAGTCCGAGTGGGCGTTTGAGGACACCGAACTGCGCGACGTTCAGGCGTCGGGCTTGAGCGGCGAGGGTGTACGGGTGTGCATGGTTGACACCGGTATGGAAGCGGACCACGATGCGTTCTCGGGCATTGAGGTCGAATTCAAGGATTTCGTTGGGATTTCCCGTGAACCCACGGACTACGGGGCCGTTGCGCACGGTACACTGATGGCTGGACTCCTTCTTTCGCAGGACGACCACCAGCTCGGCTCGGCCCCCAACGTCTCGTTTGCGATGGTCGCCGCTCTGGCCGACAACGGTGATGGGGAAAACACGGGCCTTGACTCTGACGTGGCCGATGCCATACGATGGTGCCAATTTGAATTCAATGCAGACATCATTTCGCTTTCGCTGGGCGGCACGGAAGAGACCGAGGGTACGGAGGGCGGTTCATCCGCAGCCACACGACAGGCCACGGACGCTGGCATCTACGTGGTTGCCGCCGCTGGAAACGACGGTCAGAACGACGATGGCGACGTCGCTTCCCCCAGCAGCGTGCGGCTCGCGATTTCGGTTGCAGCGTCCGATCGGGACGGAGGGACATGGGCCAACTCATCGGTTGGGTCGGACGTGGATCGAGACGGAGCCGTCCGACAACACCCGCACATGAAACCCGAGGTTTCCGCCCCGGGCGTGCGCATCATCAGCGCAGGCAGCGACAACCTGTGGTATTCGAGCAGCGGCACCTCCGACGCCACGGTGTTCGTGACCGGAGCGCTTGCGCTTGTTCTTGAACAGCATCCGATGCTGAAGCCCCAACCGAACGGGAACGCGTCGTGTTTGATCAAGGTCAAGGAGGCTTTGATGGAATCCATGCAGGACGGGGACGTTGACCACAACAACCGCAGTGGCTACGGTTTTCTCAACGCTCAGGCTTGGCAGGACAAAACCGCTCAGATCACGTCGTGCTGACGGTTGCGTGCCGTGAGCACAGCATGACGGTCGTTTGATGCCCCGTTTTTGATCGATTTACGGGATGTTTCGGGAAGTTTACCTCCAAAATATCATGATACAATTAATAAGAATTGATACTTTTAGATTGGCCAATGAGGCGCAGTATTATATTCGGGGCGTTCATGGGGAAAACAGGGAATCGCCCATGTCGCAAAAAAATCGTACAAAATCAGTGTCGCTCGTGATGCTCTACATGACCTCGCTCATGTTGGCCATGGTGAGCGTTCCGTCCGCCATGGCCGTTAACGAAACCACGCAAGGGACCGTCACGGGGACCGAGACCTGGTCGGGGACGATCAACCTGCAGGGCGACATCGAAGTCGCTGAAGGATCGAAATTGATCGTGAACGCTGGAACCACCGTCAACATACCGGCCGGCAATTTCATCGATGTACGAGGCGCCATATGCATTGGCGACACCGCCTGCGGTGCAAGCGGAGGTTCGTCCTCGTCCCAGGCTCGATTCATCTGGTCCACGCCAACCGACGACACAAAGACCGGTCGATGCTANGATTCTCAAAACAACCTTCTGAACAACCCCGATGCAGCATGCGGCTCNGGAATGATCATCCGTGACACGATCGACCAATCCATCACCTCAATCAACTTTGCACACTTTGAAAACGCATACGGTTTCCCAATCTACGTCGCTTCTCTGCAGTCCATCCAATACGGAGCATTGGTGTTTGACGGCTCAACCACGACGGGCAACGGTCTCTCGTTCACCTCCATCAACACGTCCAACGTTCTCGCAGTGGATTACGCCGCTCCCCTTCTCACGGATTCCACCTTCGAGTTGGGCGTGGACGGTCAGGGCTACGATGCTGCAGCCGTTCGCGCTTACGACGCAGGCGCCGGTATTCTGTCCACCTTTGAGGTGAAGAACTCCGAATTTACCGGCAACGACGCTGACTGCGGCCAGCAGGGCGGCGGTCGTGCCGTCATCTACATCGAGAACTCCTACATTGACATGGACAACCTCGACATCAAGGACAACAGCTACGGGATTTTGATGAAATCAAGTTCCGGCACCCTCACCAACTCCCAAATCGACGTAAAATGCAACGCCGTTGACACCAACTCCCTGAAAAAGACTGGAAACATTGAGCACACCCTCGAGGTCAACGACAACACCATCACCACCGAGGAAGGTGCCGGCATCACCGCCTACGACGGAGCGAAAGTCTACGCAGAAGGCAACACCATCTCCGGGGCATCCGATGGGTCCGGTGTCGGCATTCGAGGCTCCGTGGTTGAGCTTCACCGCAACACCATTGGCCCCATCGGCGGGTGGAACGGTTTGTGGATTTACGGCACCTCCGACGTGATTGCAGAAAACAACACCATCCAAGAGACCAGCAAGGAGCCCGTCCTCATCGGCGAATACCACTACCAAGACCAGGGCTGGCAAGTACCTGCCCCTTCAGCGGCTCGTTTGTACTTGGCCAACAACAACATCATGAACAACACGGGAACATGCAATTCGCAGATGTACGACGGCGATTTCCCCTGCCCTGCCGTTCACGTGTTCCGCTCCTCCGCTACGATTCTCAACAACGACATTTCGGGTAACAACGGCGACATCATTCGCGCGAAAGGGTCCCTCATCAACGTCCAAGGAAACACTGCTGACTCACAGGGTGGATTTGCCGGAAACGTCAGCGCTCACGACACCAACTACGGCGACAAGTACGGCTCAATCGCCTACTTTTCAGAGAACACCTGGACGGGTGTTTCCCAAGTCTACAACGTCACTGAATCTCGAGTGACCGTTCAATCCGAGCAAATCCCGTCCCCAGGCAACGGTGAACTTTACCCGGTGAGCATTTCATGGCTGGGTGCCGAGTGCCCCTTCGTCCAGAACGAGTGTTTGCAAATCCCCGGAACGGTCGCTCTTCCACCGGCCCAAATGCCGCTTGCTCTGGAACTCGTCGAAAACGCAACGGTGTTTTCGTTTGCTGACCTCCAGAACTTTGATTCCAGCATGATCCACGTGCAAAATCAAAACACGGCTTGGGGCTCCCAGGTTCGTGAAGGTGAACTGGTTCGGTACCAGGTGAAGGCGAAGAACTCCAACGTCGAGGGTGCCACGGTCATCATCAAGGATTCCACCGGCCTCCCGCTCTACGAACTGACCACGGATGCCTTTGGCTTCACCCCAGAAGTCTCGCTTCCCTCGGACTTCCTCCTGGACCGAAATTGGAACCATGTGGTCGGCGACAAAAACGCCGCCATTCCCGGCACGAACGACGGAACGGGCCAACCCATCGTGGTTGACGAAGATTCCTGTGCCGACGGCATTGACAACGATGGAGACACCTACGTTGACGGCGACGACAGCGACTGCATCAACGGTCGAGAACGGCCGTTCTATTCGGTTGAGGCGTTCAAGTTTGGCAGCGGACGCGACGACTTCTCCTACGTTCTCCAGGGACCGATTGACGACATCATCAACCTCGAAAACCTACGACCCAGCGTCTCCGTGAACGAACCCGACGGCTACTCCTACGCCACCACGGTACGAATCACGGGCCAGGCATGGGACGGTGCAAAGTGGCCTTACGCCAACGACAACACCGCTCAACTGGCGCAGTTTGGCACCGTCAAGCGCGTTGAAATCCAGCCACCCGGGTCGACCGACTGGTTCTATGCCTCCGATGCTTCTGGTGCTAACGGCGAAATCACCATGGAAACACATCCGTTCAAGGATTGGGTGTACGAGTGGGACGGTGCAGCCCATCCCGAGGGTGAAGGCGACATCACGTTCCGCATTCGCTCGTACGACGGGTTGGATTACTCGCCGGTCGAGGTTCGCCAGTACAAACTCAACCTTGTCGCACCCACCTTGCTGGTGGACGTGCCGACGCAGGGCAGCCTGCACACCAACGGTAAGGTCCTCTTCCAAGGCACCGCATCCGACCCCTACCAGGGGACCTACGGAAGCGACGTCAAGCAGATTTGGTTCAAGATCGTCGGCCCGGGCACCACGCAGTCCTTTTTCCAACAAGGATCCACCAGTTGGTCCTACGAATGGAACGTCGCTGAGCTCCCCACGGGTGAATACACCATCGAAGTCTGGGCTGCCGACAGCGACTTCTGCATCGGTGAAGCAAAGGCCGCAGAGGGTTGCGTTGCGGAAACGCGAACGATCACCATCAACAACGACAACATTCCACCCAACCTCCAGCTCTCGTGGATAGGAGCGGAAGATCAGTCCAGCGGCGGCATCGACGGCGGCACGCTGCGAGCTTCGGACGACACCAAAATCATGGGTGTCGCTCGCGACATCGGAGGCTTTGTGACCCGCGTGGAGATCGAAATTACGGATTTGGCCAACGGTCTGGTGTTGAACAACGGCCCGCTGCCGGTGACCAACTTCGCCGTTGACGGCTCGTGGGTAGCGACCTGGGACACGTCAAAACTCGTCCATGACAGCGTCTATTCCGTGACGGTTCGTGCCTACGACGGAGACGACTACTCCGACGATGTCGTTTGGCGTATGACCGTCAACAACCCACTGGACGCTGAGAACATTGACCCGGTGTTCAACGAGACCAACTGGGTCTCAACGTGGACCATCTTCTGCGACCAGAACTCAAATTCCTTTGACAAGTGCGGCGGCGGTGTGTCGTTCGACCTTTCCGAGTTCTTCGTGGACCCGGACGGAACGGGTGTTTCAGAAAACGACTTGGAGTTCTACGTCTTTGACGACGAAGCGACCATTGAGGACGACTTTTACGACGACTTCATCACCATCACCTCCACGGGTGTGCTGACCTACGATCCAATGACCTACATGGCTCAGACGACCTCCAGCATCCCGGACTGGTCGCTGAACTCCGTCATGGTTTACGCACAGGACGACCAGGAATCCAAGGCGTTCTCCCTCAAGATGAATTTCCTCGTGGTCGCCGTTTCCTTCACGGTGGAACGTGTTGATTCGGGCGACATCACCGTTGACGACCCGGCCGAATTCAGGGGCATGGGGCTTCCAGGAAGCACCGTCATCGCACGATTTGCGGACGGAAACGCCAAGCTGAACTCCACCCGTGTTTTGTCGGACGGTTCGTGGAACATGGATTTGACCGCCGGTCAATTGAGCGGCATTGAGGGCTCCTCCGAAGTCATCTTCGAGATGGACGGTCAAATCTTCAAGTTCGCCGGCCAAACCGAGAACGCTGAATTTGCCGTGATGGTTTCAAGCGGCAACGACGGTGGGTCGGGCATGCTCGTCATCGCCATCATCGTCATCGCTGTCTTGGCGTTGCTGGTCGTCGGTGCCTACTTCTTCATCGAATTTGAGGAAGTGCCCGACGAAGACGAACTGACGAGCGATGATTCGCCGGTGGAAGACGATCCCTACGCCTGGGCCAAGAACAAGAAAACGGTTGAACTTCCGCAGCAACAAGAACCTGCGGCTGCCGTTGCTGTTCAGGCCGCTGCGCCCGCTGCCAGCCAACACCCAGGCTGGCTCTGGGACCAGACCACCAACCAGTGGGTGCCGGACCCCAACTACCAGCAGCCGCCACAGCAGTGATGGCTCGGTGAGGTGGCGTCCATGGCCGTTCAGGCAAAACCCGGTGTCCAGGAGCGCATCCTGCTCCACCTGTTGGATTACTCCGACTTCAAGGACAGCATTGAGGTACCCTTTGCGTTGTCCCAGATGGGCATTGCAAACGCCGTGGCCATTGCTCGCTCCAACGTGCCGAGGGCCATTGCCGGATTGAAAGACCAAGGCATTCTCGTGGAGCGGCAAGCCCACGTCAAGGGCGTGTCGAGAAAACGAAAGGCCTACTTCCTGACCGACACCGGTGTCTCCCTCGCTCGGGAAACATGGGAGCGTCTTTCCGAGTTTCCGGTCAGGTGCATTTTGGACGACCAACCCGCCGTCTCAACGACGCTCGGCGGTGCGAAATCGGTGCTCCCGTTCGAAATGCGCCCGGTCGATGTGATTCGCTACATCGATGAGCACAACTGTCTTGACGTGCGAAACTTGTCCGCCGACCTCGTTGAACGCGACCTGTCAAAGCACGTTGAGAAGCAACTCGTGACCGCTCTTGCCGACCTTCCAAGGTTGCGCCATTTCTACGGTCGTGCCACGGAACTTGACAACATGGTCAATTTGCTGGAAGCGAGGGCGACCACGCTGCTGGTACCGGGCATCGCTGGAATCGGTAAAACCACGGTCGCATCAAAACTCATTGAACGATTCATGCATCGTCGCAACCTGCTCTATCACCGATGTCAGGACTGGGAAGGATCCCGTTCGTTCTTTGAATCGGTGGCCGATTGGCTCTCGAGCATGGGCAATTCCGAGTTTTCAACCTACCTCGCTGCGACCCCCGTTCCCCAACCCGCTGACGCCGCAGGACTGCTTGTGGAAGCGCTTGAAGGAACACCGGCCCTTTTGGTGATCGATGATTTTCACAAGGTCTCCGACACCGTGCTCCATCAGACGTTCCAAGCCATGTCGCTCGCTCTTTTGGGAAGCGAGGAGAAGATTGGTCTGGTGATCTTTTCCCGTTCGTTCAAGCCGGTTGTNCCCACCAAGGACGCTGAAGGACGAATTGCAAGCCTGGTTCTTCCCCTTGACGGTTTGGATCCGGAATCCGGACGGAAATTGCTGACAAGTTTTGATTCACTGGAAGACGAGCAGTGGCTCCACATCCACGGTTTGTCCCGTGGCCACCCTCTGGTCTTGGAACTCATCAACCGAGGTGCATCGGCGGGTGCCTTTCACGAAACGCTTGAGAATTACGTCACGGTTGAAATCTTCTCAAAACTCAGTGCGGAAGAAAAGCGGGTTCTATCGGCGCTTTCGATTTTCCGCGAACCGGTTGAACTGGAAGCCCTTGCTCAACAAGGTCTGAACACGGATGAACTCGATGGACTGGTTGAATCGGGTCTTGCACGGCAGGCGGACTCCGAAACCTACGACGTGCACGACCTGATTCGAGAATTTCTCCTTCGCAGTCTCTCACCTGCGCTGCGTGAAGAATTCCACGCCAAGTGCGTGGATTGGTATCAAAAGCAATCCTCCTCGCAAGACATTGTCATCGAACTGATTTATCACACCATCAAATCCGGTAAGTTTGACGACGCTTCGTCGCTCGTGGTCAAGGAAGGTCGCCAACTCGTCTCTCAAGGTCACATGGAGTTGCTGGGTCTCATCGAGCAAATTCACACCGAGGAATTGAAGCCCGAAGTGGTGGTTCGACTCGCTCAACTTCAGGGTGACATGCTTGCACTCCTCGGCCGCCTTGACGAAGCGGAACAGGTCCTGAGCGACAGTCTCGAGCGTGCCAAGAAATCAACCGATGAATTGGTTCAAGCAGAAATCCTGTCCTCGATGGCCGATGTCAGCAGAAAGCAGGGGAAAAGCGACCTCTCGCTGAGCCGACACAAGATGGCGCTTCAGCACTACATTTCCCTGGGCGATGCCCGCTGGGCCGCGAGAACGTACAACAACATCGGATATCTTCTCCGTAGAAAGAACGAACGGGCCAAGGCTTTGGAGGCCTACGGAGAGGTTGAAGCGATTTTGGAGGGCTCCGACGATGTGGGTCTGATCAACAGCCAAATCACGCTGGCCCGTTCACTGATCGACCTCGGTGAAGTTGACCGAGCCCGTGAACACGCCATGGCGACCCACGAGCGGACGTCCGACTTGGGCGACACGGTCCTGCACGCTCGAGCACAGGCCGTGCTCGGCCGGTACTACTCCAAGGTGGAACAATCCGAACTGGCTCTGTTTCACTACTCGGAAGCGCTCGGAGCCATGACGGAGGCTGGAGACGTCCAGGCGCTGGTGGAAATCACGATGCTTCTGGGCGAGGTGCTGCACGACGCCGGTCGCACCGATGAAGCGGTCGAGCACTACGGTCAAGCCCTTGTTCTGGCCGAAGCCAACGACCTTCGAATGCAAATCGGCGAGTTGCTGACTCGACTCGGGGGCGTAGCACCGGACCGTCAGGGTCGAATGGAATACCTTCAGCGAGCTCTGACGGTGTTCCGAGAATTGGGTGCCAAAAATCGCATGCGCGAAGTGCAGGTTCTGGTCCATCGAGCCGTGATGAGCCGTTGATTCACTGGACGGCCCGAGGCCGGTCAAGGGATAAGAAGGTCAAACCGTCGTCGTGAACCACCCAGATTCGCTCAACACCAGCGAGGGGTACGCGCCCTTCGTGGCTGGATGAACCCGTTCCGCTGAGCGAAATTTCGATGTCAAGAGGACCGCCCTCGTCGATGAGGATGAGGGTCGTTTCGTGCAGTTCAAGCCAAAACAGGGATTCGTCAGCCTCCGTTGGCCGCCATGCGATTTCCTCTGCGTAGGAAACGTTACCACCCAGCCGACTGGCCTCGTCGGCCCGTTCAACCGCTGCAGCGATGTCGTCCATGTTCGCCTGAACAGCCTCCACGTTCCATCGGTGTCGCGTGTTGGTTTCAATGTCCCACGCCCAAACGCTGAACATGCTCATCAGCAACACACCGAGCAAGAACGTGAAGATGTAGCCCAGTTCCGTCGCCGCTGCGCGGGTGTCAGCGTTGAGACGCGTGGACTTCACAACAAGACCTCCCGCGTGGTGACGTCCAGCGATGCCAGCTGCAACGTGAATTCAATGACCTCCCCGTTGGTGTGCCAAACGGCTTCCGAGGTTCCGTAACTTGGATCAGGCACCCATCCAACGTAGTCCGTCAACAGGTCCAGCCGTCCGGGGTACACGGTCCAGTCTTCGCTCGCTTCGAGGCCGATTCCAGCCTCATCGGCAATGGCCGTTCCGTAAGGCTCCGACCAGCCACGGCGAACTTCGTAGGCCGGTGTTGAAGCAAGCGAGGTGCGGTGCACCATCTCGATGTCGAGTTCCAATTCGCCCGCTCCACTCTCGCTTGCGGCGGTTGGGTGAAGCGAGGGTATCGTGGCGGCAAACCGGGGACCAGGGCCGCCTCGGTCCGACGGTGGAACCACCACGTAGGGGGTGAATTCGGGGTGGTTCGTCACCACGGCCCCTCCGGAAAACGCCACTTCCATGCCGTCCACCGACGATGAGAATTCGTAGGAAAGTCGGGACAAATGGAAGGCCCAAACGGTCCCGATCGACCGGTGCGTGCTGACCCCGTCGCTTCCGAGGACGTCGATGCTCATGCTGGCTGGATGTCGTCCGTCCGTCCAGGCCTGGCGGGTGTCGATTTCACCCCGACCGTCCAGGACCTCCCACGGAAGGTCGGTGGCGATCCAACCGCTTGCTTGCGTCCCGACGCGAGTGCATCGCTCGGCGCCGTCGTGCGGGAGGTGCACCAAGCCGACGTCCCCGGCGAGACGCATCGCACGCAGCGGGTGGCCCGCATCGACCCTGAGGGTGGTGTTGCCCTCGGCAAGGACGAGGGATTGGTGGTCGTTGCTGTCCAGGAACACACCACTGGTTTGGCTCGGTCCCGTCAGGTTCCAAACGGACCTGTAGCCTGCAAGCCGTGCAACCAGTGTCTCTTCGGTGTTGTTGTCGTGATTGGCGTACGTGAAATGGCCTCCGGACAACCCGCCGGTGTCGTCGGCAGGCAGGAATGTCGTACCGGATACGGTGTCGGTGGTGGACGCATCTCGGGAGGCGGCCCACATCACGAAGACATCGCCGTCGGCGTCCAGGGTCAGGGCTCCTTCGTCGTACACCGGGGGCCAATCGATGTGTTCAACACCGCCCGCTGCCACCGACACGCCTCCACCTCTCCAGGTCAAGGTCACGATTTCTTCGCCGGGGTTGGTGAATCGGAGCGTTCCGTCAAGTGCGGGCGGCAGGAAGGCATGCCCGAGGTAGGCTCCGTTCATTGAAGGCCANAACGTCAACCCCTGGTCGTGGCTCAGATTGGTCTTGAGCAGCAGCCTTGACGGCGAACTGGTCGTGATGTGGACGACGGTCTCCTCAGCGACCGATACGTTGTGGGTGAAGGAGACCGCTGTCCGAGCCAGTCCGCTGGGTGTAGCGTAGTGGATGCCTGTCTGTCCGTCAACCGTGATGTGAATTTGGTTGGCGGTTTCGCTGAGCAAGTGCAGGGAGGACTGGCCCGCTGGCAGCGGCACCGACCAAGCCTGTCCTCGCTTGTCCGATGGCTCGGGTGTGTTGGGCAACACGTAGGTCGCACCCCCCTCGCCAACGAGGGCAAACACGTTGAGTTCGTGGGTGGAGGAGAGGGTCGCCTCTCCGATGTCCGAGAGGTCAATGCTGGTCGTCTCATCCACTCTGAGCGACGTCGTCAATCGTTCNGCACCGTCAACGGTCAACGTGACGTCGATCGGTCCCAAGGGCATGGCCAACCCCGGCATGACGGTGATGCTGACGCGATCCATGGCATCTTCCAGCGTGTAGTGATAGGGCCGGTCGGGGCCCAAGCGAAGGTCGCTCACGCAAACGGCCTCGACAAAACTCTCCGAGTGCCGAATTTCCAAACGATCGTCAAAATCAAGTGCGCCACGGGCCCGAAGGGTCATGTCCTCAACCCAGGTTGCGGAGTACCACATACCACCTCGTAAACTGTCCCAGACCAACTCCCCGTCGACGGGGATGAGCGTAGCGTGCGTTGAGTCTCCAGGCATGCCTCGCTCGCTGAGCACAGCGGTCTGGTGGGCAAGGAGTTCCATCTGAGACGACATGTCGTGCCGTTCGACCGAACCTTCCATCTCTTCGATGACCGGCATCATTGACACCATCATGAGCCCGATGATCGAAAGAACCCCACCAAACAACAGAACGGTTGCGACGGCGGCTGACACGCCTGCTTCATCTCGACGAAGTGAACCCCTCATCGACCCACCTCCACCCGCTGGACGTCGACTTCAAGGTAGAGTGGCAGCCCCTGGGACGATACGCTGAATCCGTCTGCACCGCTCGCTCGCTCGTACGGTGCAAAGCCAATGTAGGTGTCCAGCGTGCCTGCTGAGCGCTGTATGGTGTAGTCGGCGAGCCAGTTGTTGTGGTATTGCGGTGTGATGACGTCGTGAAGGGCGTTTTGTACGTTGAAATTAACGTTGTACGCTCGTCCGGAAAACAACGTCATCGGTCCCTGAGAGACGAACTGCATGCCAACGTTTGAGCCGGAGCCGATGCTCCCGTTTGCGACGCTGTCCGTCAGCAACATCGACAGGCGCAGTTCGTCGTTGGCCATGCGGTCGAATTCGACCAGCGGCATGGCGCTCACGTCCCAGGCTCCGTTCGGGAAGCGTTCGGCCCGTGCGTTGTTCATGAGGACGATTTGGTGCTCGCCTTGCCCCAGCGATGTGGTGATCTGAAGGCCTGAAAGCGTCCACGTCACGTAGCGGTGCAGAGGCTCGTCGTCGGCGTCGTAAACGGTTACGACCATCCAGTGCGACGCGCTGGCGTTGTGGGTGATGAAGACCTCAGAATGACTGACGGGAACGGACGTTTCCACCACCACGCCAGGGGATTCGATTCGAATGCTGCGGGCGGTTTCGTTGGCGGCGAGGACACCCACGATGGTTTCGTTGACCTGTCGAAGGTCGATGCTCTCGCGACTGGTGAGGTCCGCACTGATGGTCCAGTGTTCGACGTTTTGCACCGAACGAATGGCGGTGGACTGAATGGCGAGCGTGTTTCTAAATCCGGTTCCCTCGGGAGCGTTGCCGGCCACTTCGATTCGATCTTCGATGCGGTCCGCCAACCCGGTTGCGGAGTTCCAATTGGTGTTGTCTTCAAAATCCGAAAGGTACGGATTGAGGAACACCCATACGCCGCCCATGATGGTGATGACCATGGCCAACAACATGACCACGCCCAGCACCTCACTGACCGCTCGTTCATCGTCGCAACGACGATGGACAGCCGGAGGGGCGGTGCTTCGGTTCACAGGCTCTACACCACCCCGTATCATTTAGGCATTCACCTTTAACCGTGGAAAACCGGTTATTTGAGCGCCTTTTTTGGCGGCGTGGTTTTGGTGGATTCCTGTCCGATGTAGTGCGAAAAGTCCGGACCGTTTTGCGCTGAGATTCGAAGGTCTCCGCTGAAGACCTCGTCGATGTAGTAGAGCACCGTGGACTCTGCGATGTGGGGTGCGTTGTTTTTTTCGCTCAGGTGCGTGAGCGTGATGCTTCGTGTTTGTTCGGTGCACACCTCGGCGAGAAACTCACCGGTCTGTTGGTTGGATAGATGCCCTCCTCTGCCCGAAATACGGTCTTTGAGTGAATAGGGGTAGGGGCCGTGCATCAACTTGTTGTGGTCGTAGTTGGATTCAATGGAAATGTGCTCGCATCCCCTGACGTGTGCGACCAGTTCATCGGTCCAGGACCCCAAGTCGGTGATGATGGCGGCTCGCTCCCCTCCGTGGCTTGCAACAAATGCGACGTTGTCGGAACCATCGTGCGGTACGGGCACGGGGAGCACGGCTAAATCGTCCCCCACCCGAACCAAATCCAGTGCTTCAAAGTACGTGGTCAGTTCGGGCACCAGGTCCAACTCCAGTGCGGTTCGCTCGTTGGCCAAAACCGGGATGTTCCATTTGGTCTGAACCACCTTGGCTCCGCCGCCATGGTCGCCGTGGTGGTGGGTGATGAAGACGCAATCGATGTCTTCGGGTGCGAGCTGGAGACGAGCCAATCGCTTGGCGAGTTGGGTCCCGCTGAACCCTTGGTCGATGAGGACTTTGGCATTGGGGGTTTCAAGCAAGGTCGAGTTGCCTCGACTGCCTGTTCCCAGATGCGTGATGGTCATGGTCATGCGAACATCAAGGCACCGTCGCGGGAAGGACTTGAACACACCGCCCGTCGTGCTCCACAAGCGACTTGTTTTCGTCGTTTCCAGCGCTTTTCAACACCGATTTGTATGAACATCGTTCCATCACCCTCATAAGCAATCTGAGCAAGGTGGAAAGAAGAGCAGGGCAGGGGCTTTGGCGACGGTGGGTTCATGCGACGAAGTCAAACAACCATCCTGACGACGCTGGCCGTGATTGCCAGTCTGTTGTTCATGTCGCAATTTCCAGCCATTTCCAACGTCTCAAACGTCCACCCCGACGACACGGACGGGACACCGCCACCCAACACCGACACCGACGGGGATTTGATCCCCGACGTCCACGAAACCCTGTTCGAAGAATGGATGAACTGGACGGCCGTGGACGGCAGGGACGTTGTTNTTCAGGGCCTGGACAAAAACAACGCTTCCGACGCCTCGATCGACCGAGACCGGGACGGGCTCAACGCCACTGAGGAGTTCTGCTGGCCCTATCCCGCAAACTGCACGGCACCGGGCTTCCCGAGAGGCCTCACCGGACAACTGGATGAAAACAGCGACCGCATCTACCTCGACCCCCGTGTGTCCGACACGGATGGCGACGGCATGCCCGATGGATACGAGGCGTACATGTGCCACCGCATGGGGGGTTTTGACCCGCTGGCTCTCCGGTATTCCTGCCCGTCGTTTGATCCCCTGAACGGGAGCGACCTCACCCTTGACAGCGACAACGACGGGTTTGACGTTGACCGCGACGGCATCATGAGCGATGCAGAGCGGTACACCGCGCCTGAGGAATATGCGTACGGAACGCCGCTCAACTTCACCGCAGAACTGGATGGCCTGTGGTGCCACGCCACACTGCCTGAGGGCTCGGTCTTGAAGACGTGGCCGTACTTGCCGTCGGGCGCAAACGCAACCTTCCACAATTTGCTGAGCGCTTGCACCGACCGTGCGGTTAACCCCGTGGGCGAAGACCTCTGGCTCGGCACGGACCCACTGCTCGACGATTCCGACCGATACCTCTGGGATGGTTTTTCGGTTCGTCCGTTGTACCCGTCCTTTGGTGATGGCATCCCCGACGGTTGGGAGGTTCATTTCGGACTGAGCCCTCTGAACCGGTCCAATGCGTTGGATGACCCCGATCGAGACGGTTGGGACACCAATCGGGACGGCGGTATCTCCGACGACGTTTCACGCACCGAGACAGCACTCAAGGTCGGTGAGGCGCTGTCCACGCTTGAGGAATACCTGGTGTACTACGACGACGGGAACACCGTGTACCCCGGCCTCAAGTCGACGATGCTGGGTGACTCCGATGGCTTCACCACGCTGCCGCTTGTCTACGACACGCCGCAGGACATCATGGCCGTGATGCATCACGATGTTCGAGCCTTGGACCAACACGAGCAAACGCTCTACGCCATGACAAAATACGGCGTGAGCGTTCTCGGTTTGGACGACGACACGCAGAGCCATCATTCACTTCCACAGGGCGTGGTTCTTCACGACGGATTCCTCGCTCGCTCGGGCGGTGCGCCCTACGCTGCCGTCCTCGGCACCAGCATCGGTTTCGCCGTGGCACCGCTGCTGGCCGACGGTTCACTCGGTTCCATCAGCACGTGGGACTGGTCCCTCGACGGCCCTCTCCACGCCGTCGCTCCGCTTGCGGGCGAAGACGTCAGTCTGCACGCCATCGGGCTGGGCGATGCAGGTGAAGGAGCGATTGTGGAAATCGATGGCAGCGCTTCCATTGCAACCACGTATGAACTCGGAACGGGGTTGGTCGCTGGTCTTGCGGAAGCAAACGCCTCCGTCTCGTCCATCCAGCACGGGATGGTCGGCGGGACCACGTTTACGCTGTTCGTTGGAACGGACCGCGGCCTGTTCGTCCTCGAGACGACCTCCGCCCGCGACGACCAAGCCGGCGACTGGCGATTCTTCTACACCCCTGACAGCACCCCCATTCCAACCGATGTGGACGGGGTTCGCAGTTTACCACTCGGAACGACCGGCAACCCTGCAGAAGTCAGAACCATTGTTCTCGACGGCCCCGACGACGACAACGCCCAAGCCTTGTGGTTTGGTACCCCAGCGGGGTTGCACAAGTTGGACCTGATCGACGACATCATCGAGCACAGCGGAATGATGGCTCACCCCGGCGTGGACGGGAAGTTGTCAAAGGACACCAACAGCATCCACGCCATCCATCCAACCGGCGATGAGCTCCTCATCGGCTCGGAGTGGGGCCTGTGGGCTCTGGCGGGGGACTACAGCGCTGTTTACGGCGTCCAAGAACAGACCAGACTCCCCGGCAGAATCACCGCAATTGCAACCTCGGTTGACGACGGCAATGCTTCGGTGTACGGTGCTGCATCGCCCGGGCAGTTCGCGAATTTGCAACTCATGGACCCGGGTGCCAACGATTCGGACGCGGACGGCATGCCCGATGGATGGGAGGTCGTCCACGGCCTGGACCCCACGGACCCGTGGGATGCACTCTACGACAACGACGCTGACGGTCTTGACCTCGACCAGTCCGGCGACATGAATCTGGAGCGATTGTGGACCAATCTTGACGAGTTCAGGTACACGAAACTCACGCCTGAGGGCTACAATTCCACCGACCCTCGAGAGGGCGACACCGACGGAGACGGCGTGGGTGATGGTGCAGAATACTACGGCTTCTTCTATGAACAAAGCAACCTCTGGTGCCACTACACCGTTCAGATGGTCTACGTGTGCGACCCGGTCAAGGGTCAAGCCGCCAACGCCACCTACCTCGCTCAAGCGAACGTGGACACCGGCACGGACCCCACCAACGAAGACACCGACGGGGACGGCATGCCCGACGGATGGGAGATCCAACATCGCCGATGGATTGGCGACGCCTTTACCGGTGGCAACAACTGGAGTCTGGATCCGCTTCGACCGGACGACGCCAACTGGGATGCCGACGGTGATGGGTTGCCCAACTTGTGCGAATATCAGTGGTCGGTCGTTCGCCTGATGGGCATCAACGGCGACCTGCTGGAGCTTTACGGTGAATCCCCCGAGGCTGCAGAGTTGTGGTCGGTCGCGGATCCAAACCTCATCGACTCGGACGGTGACACGCTGCCGGATGGATGGGAATCCAAGGGGCTCTGTTCGTGGGACCCCTCTCGACGGGGCGTCAACCCGCTCAACGGTTCGGATGCGTTCGAGAACCCCGACGGGGACGGATACGACATCGATCGTGACGGTATCCTCTCCCCCGAAGAGGCGTTTGTGAACTACCTTGAATACCACGTTCGCACGGATTTGTTCAGCGGGAACTCAACCCTTGATGGCGTCCCTTTACCTTCGAATTTCACCACCCGGTTGTTTGACAACATTGGGGATTTGGGAGCACCTGACGACACCTTTGCTGACCGCGCCTCCGGTTCGGTAACCGCAGGTCTGTCCACCTACAGCGTAGGGGCAGCCGACCCACTGAGCGCCGACACAGACGACGATGGCATGCCCGACGGCTGGGAGATTTGGTTTGCGCGCTGGAACCTTTTGGACGATGCATGGACACTCAACCCCCTCGACTCCACGGACCGCTGGCAGGACGCCGACGACGACGGCATGACCAACTGGGAAGAATACAACGTTGTCTCTCCGATGCACTCTGAAACGGACAGCAATCGTTCCTCTCCTCAGTGGTTCGTGACCACCATAGGAACGGCTTTTGCCCTCCAGCAGTGGCCCGGGATTCCCACGACCGCCTCCTTTGGGGATTTCCTCACGCAAAACCAAACCAACCTCACCGGCCTGACGGCCGACCCTAACAACGTTGACACCGACGGCGACGGCATGCTGGACGGGGTGGAACTTCTCTTCACGGCGTGGAACGTGTCGGCGGGCACATGGACGCTCAACCCACTTGTGGCCGGGGACGGCGACTTTGACGGNGATGAGGACGGNCTCATCGACCGTCAGGAATTTGCGATCGCCGCTGAACAACCGGACAACGGCATGGACCACCCGAGCGATGCACCGTTGCTCCACGAGGACGGTGATCTGCAACAGCCCACCGAAAAGGCGCAACGGGTCTTCAACATCCTCATCTCGAAGGAAACACGAGGAAAACGTCTCCTCGCCGACTTCAACGCTTGGCAGCAGGGTGAACCTCCCAACGCATTCATCGAAGTTGTGCTCGGCATGTCCGACCCCACGATCCCCGACACCGACGGCGACGGCATGTACGATGGCTTCGAGTACTGGTTCACGTCGTGGGACCTCGATCAGAACCGCTGGTCGATCAACCCGCTCATCGACGGCGACGTGAATCTCGATTCCGACGGGGACAGTTTTGACTGCAACGGGGACGGTGAGATTGACGCCAACGAGACCTTCAGCAACCTGCGCGAGTGGGAGTCAAGAACGTGGGGGAAGTTCCTCAACCGCAACACGGTTCCCGCCAGCCTCGGAATCATCGACTTCGGCGAAGATGCNATGGCGGCCTATCAGGAGGAACTCGGTTTCAACCCGATTCAGGCGCAGCAGGCGCTGTATCAGGACTTCATCAAGAAGGGTCAATCCTCCGTCGACCGCATGGACATGATCAACTCGGTGGAAAGCGAGAATTTCAACCGAAGTCTACGCGGCGTTGCCGACCCAACGCACCCCGATTCGGACAGTGACGGGATTCCCGATGGCTGGGAGTACTGCTACGCCATCTACGGTATGGACGACCCGACGACCGTCAATCACTGGGCCGCCAACCCTCTGAACCCTTGGGACGTGGATTACGATGGCGACCGAGATGGATGGTACGACCGAACGAGCTTCGACATCCCTGCTCGCCAGGGGACATGGGAGGATCGGGTGTTCACGCCGTCGGGCGTCGTCGTTCAAAACGGTGTGGGCGATCTTCCCTTCACGAACTTCATGGAGTACGACAATCAAACCCGACCGGATTTGAACGACAGCGACGAGGACAGTCGAACCTTCATCACCACGGTTGAGAACGGTGCGGTGGTCTCTCACGTTCGTGATTACAACTATTCCGACGGTCGAGAGGTGTTCAAGTACGGATCAAATCCGAGCGACAACGACTCCGACGGGGACATGCTGCCCGACTGGTACGAATACAAGATGGGTTGGAACGAAAGCAACGACAATTTCAGTTCGTACATCGACATCCGAGTGGTATGGATCGACGTTGCGACCGGCGGCTCGTGCACGACCGACACCAACTCCTGTCTGCCTCTTTCGCAGGACGGCTCGGGTGGAACGCTCGCTCGACCCGACACGGAGTTCACCTGGTTCACACTGGACCCTGCGGACCCCGACGACGCCAACCAAGACCCCGACCAGGACGGCAATTGGGACTGCTCGGGAGCGGGTTGCAGCTACGAGGCGTACACCAATTTCCAGGAGTTCTACGCCATCACCACCAGCGAGTACGCCTCTCCAAACGCCGTGCGGCTCAGCGGGTTGACTCACGACGGCATGCCGGTTTCGGAGGGATGGCAGTTCAGAGCATCCATTCTCGGGCTGGGTCAATCCAACGAACTGGTCCTGAACTACCTGAAACTCGACAAATTTGGTGGGCCGGACAACCAATACGCCTACATCGTCGACGACAAAGACACCAACTTCCTGATCGTCGACCCGTCCGACGATGTGGTGTTGATGGCGGGCAACCGGACCGATGCTTGGGACATTTACTACGCTGGCTCCCCCGACACCCCACCCGTGCGCAACGTTGGCGAACACGAATACGGCTGGTACCTGCTCGACTTTGACGACGACCATTTGGCCGAGGGAAGCAATCCGAAAAACTGGGACACCGACGGCGACTGGATGAACGATTGGTTCGAAGTGAGGGACGATGAAGAGGACGGGGTTCGTGGCGACTCCTCACCCATTCGATACGACTCTCGCCAGACCAGTTGACGATTTGGACGCCCTGACTCCAAACCGCATGGTTCAAATGGGGTTTGGAGCGTGTCGGACTCATGCAAGGCGGCGCTCAGCAACGATACAGCGCCAAAGCCGTTTTTTTGCTGCTCGTCTCCATGATGGTCCTTACGCCGCTGGGACCCATGGCCGGACTCTTTGCAAGTGATGCTGAGGCGGCCGTTGGAACCCGACACGTCTACGAGTTCAGCGACGGTTCTGTGGAGCACATCGCCCTCTATCAGGGAGCCAACCCCGACATGGGAGCGAGCGTATCGCTGCCCAAAGGCGCCATGGTCACGGACGTAAGCATGACGCTTTCGGGCGCATCCGCCACGGGCTGGTCACAAGTGGTTGCCGATGACCGTGTTCATTGGAACCGTGGAGCATCCTCCAACACGGATGCTCGGTCGGGCGAACTCACCCTCGCCATGGACAACGTAAGCCATCATTTCCTTCCCCACGGCAACGACGCCTACGTCGACGAAAACTCCGATGCGTGGCTCGACAACGGGTCCTTCGCACTGCGTCAACCCCACACCAGCAACGCAACGGAAGCGTTGTTTTCTCAGCAGTTGACCAAAACATCCTCCAGTTTTATGGCGCAGAGTCAGGGGGCCATCCTCAAGCACCACGACTGGTTGTTCTTGTCCACGTGGTCGTCTTCCACCTTCCACAACATCGTTGAACGACTCTACCCCAACAACGCCACGCGGGAGTCGGTGATCACGCTGGATAAGGCGTCTTGCACCCTTCCGCAAAAGCACTCGTCGTCGTACTACGCCTACTACGGCTTCAGGGACTGGACGATAACCGACGATGAACGACTGTTCGGTATCCTTTCCGGCTACCGATACACCTACGGGTCCAGCGCACCGGTGAATTACCACCGCGTCATGGAAATGGACATCTCCCGAGACGACACCTGGACCTGCATCGATTCGTACGACATCTCTCCCTCGGTTGGCGAGTACACCGGGATTGCCTACGACCGGGAAACGGGCAAGGTTTGGGTGGCTCACAACGCCATGAACCGACTGTACGCCTACGACTTCGCAGGCGATGGAACCTCCAGCTACACGCGCAGTTCCGAGTTTTACTCCTACACCTCCGCATCCGGCTCCAGCTGGGAGTGCGGGGGTACGTACGGCAGCACCAAGCAAATGCTGCGCGGCCTTGAGGTCAACGGTTCAACGTTTTACATGAGGTGCCAGGAGGACTCACCGTACAACGACCGCGACCAACTTGAGGCGTGGTCTGTTTCCGGCTCGTCTTCGGCGTTGATTCCAGAGTCGACCACCCGACAGATCTCTCGGCTCGGCTACGGATTGCAATTCGACGGTGAGCGATTTGTCACGGTGGATTGCGGCTATTCGACGTGGTCTGGGGCGACGCTTTACTACCGTGAATTCGGAACGGGATGGATGTACGAAACGACCCCGGCTCCTGGCACCACCACGTGGTACGGTGAGGTTGTCCACTCCGGCGAGGACATCCTCTCAGCCAACGTGGAAACCTACTGGTCAGCCGCGTCAATCGGTGACCGGGTTGACTATTGGATTTCGGCCGACAACGGCACGCACTGGGAGGAGGTCGAGTCCGAGACGACCATCCATTTTGACCACCCGGGGAAGGAGTTGGTTTGGAAGGCTCAACTCATCGGGTCCACCGCGGTTTCGTGGTGGGTTGACATCGAGTACGCGACCGACTACCAGACGAGCGGCGACTGGACATCACCGCCCTTCAACACCGGTACCAAGGTGGGCAAGGTTCGACCGCAGTGGACGGCCGATGCACCAAGTCAAACCACGCTCGTCGTCATGGTTTCCAACGACAACGGGACCACATGGTTGCCCGCCACCAACAACCAGGAAACGAGTTTCTCAACCGAGGCGGCCGGCAACACCCTTCGATACTTCATCCAGTATCAGAGCACCGATGAGGACGTCACGCCGAGCATCGACCGATTCGTGCTCGAGTACGAGGAGGGCTACCCAGACCGGCCCATGTTGGACGTGGGCGGGGACGGTACGTACGACTGGGAATCCGACATTTTCCTGAACGAATCCTCTGTGGTTGCCTCCGATGACTCACCGGTGGGCGTGATCGTGAAGAAGGCACCCACGCTTGTGAGTGCGTTCAACGACCACGTCCCAGAAAACGGCGACGGCACGGTCAACATACCCATCGGCGTAAAGGCTGCAAGTTCGGGCCGCGTGAAGATCTCAAACATCGACATCACGTACACCATGCTCACGCGTGCGGTCGACGCTTCGTTCGAGGGTGGGCTTGCGGCTCCCGACGGCCTGTACAGGAACTTCATCGCACGCGTGGCGCCCGGCGACGACGTCGACCACGTCAACAAAGCGGTGATTGCCCTGCAGCACACGCACGGTGACAACCCGTCCTTCACCTGGAATCGAGGCGATGCCTGCTCGGTGAATTCCGATGCGGGCGGCATCGTGGTGTTCGACGTCGCCAACTGCACATCGATGGAAGACGCCGACGGTGTTCTGTCCATTTGGGTCCCCACCAAAGTCAACTGGTCGTGGAACGACGAGAGCAGCACCGAAGCCATCATCACCGTTGAGGACGACCTCGGCGTTGCGGTCAACCAATGGACGACACCGGACATGGCGCTTGTCGTGGAAAACGACATCCAACTCGACGGTTTGCGAGTGTGGGAGGAAACCGGCCGACAGTTGTACCCAATGGATTGGGTTCGAGGGGGCTTCAACATCAGTTTCAGCGGCTCCATGCACTTCCAAGACTCCCAACTCATGCCTCCAGCGGGTAGCTTTTCGCTGCGGGTGGTTGGTCAAAACGTGACCTACGACGGCGACCCGATGGGCGAACCCACCGTCCTTTACGAAGAGGTCAACCCCGCTTTCGGCGCCTACAACATGACCTTCACGTCGCCCGTCGAATCCCAGCCGGGCGGCATGGTCTTTTACGTTCAAGCGGTGAACCTTGAGAACGGTTCAACCTACACCAACCCGAACTACAACACCATCCGTTTGATCTTGGACGGCAATTCACCCCTCGTGCTCAGCGCTTCACCGCTGGACGGCGAAGAACGCCATGCAGGTGCGCCAGGCGTGGGGCAGGCCGTCTCCATCGTCGTCCAAGATTCCGTTGACCCACCTCGCCAGCTGAACCTGCACTACTGGGTCGGTTGCAAAGCGAGCGAAGCCATCGGTTGCACGGATTACAACTTTGATGGCTTGCCAAACGAAGACGAGTACGAAGTCAAAACCTTGGCGTCCCCTGAGACACGCGCCGGCGGCTTGAACATCTTCGAGGGCCTGATCGATGATTCGATGCTGCTTCACAAGCAACGGGTTTCCTTCTACGTCTCCGGTGAGGACGAACAGCAGAACGAAATCGCCATGGGTCAGGGTCCGGTTTGCCCCACCTCATCCATCACGTGCGGTTATCGACCCGGAGAGGTGTTACCCGACTGGGACGCTGATTTGGTCACTTACGACATTCGACAGGAGTTTGAGCCTGAAGTCGATTTGGGCAATTCGTCCATTCTCGGACACGACGATTACGAACCGCTTCATCCGGGTGTTCCGTACACCGCTCAAATCAAACTCGTGGACATCAACGGGTGGCAGGACATCCAGTACGTCCAAGTTGCGTTTGCAGGGGACTTTGACGACGACGAGTCGTCGATGTTTATCTCACTCGCAAAGGGTGCTGACGGCCTGCCTGTGGCGGTGATGACCTCAGGGTCAGACAACATCGCCGTTTCAAATCTCTACTCCACGGTCAGTCTGGAGGAAGGGAATGAATCGGTCATCATCATTCAGGCGCGGTTCCAACTGACGTGGATGTTCCCCGAAACCTACGACACCGACGGAGAATCCCATTTCCTTCCGAGGGTCAAGGTCACCGATAAACCATGCAACGACAACGAAATCACACCGTGTTTCGAGGTTGAGGAAGGGCTTGGTGACGATTGGTGGAGCCTGGACAACGACTTCCGGTTTGACACCGAACAAGGAAAGATCCGTGCGATTGAACTTCGCAACAGCGAGAACCACTACAACGACGAGAACTTTGAGACCATCATCGGCGCTGGACAAGCCCTGCGTGTTTCGGGTCGCGTGTTGTTCTCGGAAGATGAAACGCCCGCCCCTGCAGGTGCCTTTGACGTCGTCTTTGGCGACTTTGAAAACAACTGGCGCACATCAACCCGAGACGACGGTGAGTTCAGCCTCGATCTTTTGGTCCCCTCCGTTCGTTCGGGCCGACTCGATCTTCGCTTGAGCATGGACGACTTGCCCGGTTTGGCGCTGGACGAAACCCCGTTTTCGCCTCGCGTCCGCCTGGCCGTCGACAGCGCACGACCCTCCATCGACAGCATCACGCTCAACGGGGTGGAGGGCGGTTCGCTCCTGTCCATCGGGGACTCGAGCAACCTCGAGGTCGTGCTCGTCACCAACGACGAAAACGGATTTGACCTCGGCGAGGCTGCTGTCCTGCACTACCGCGTGAAAGCCGGTGAAGCAGAAATCACCCGAGGCAGCGTTCTTCTCCCGGACACCACGTCTTTTGGCCAGCAGTACTACTGGAGCGGCATGCTCGACTTGACGGATTCTGGAGCAACCACCTTGTTGCCCTCCTACACCGTTGATGTGTGGGTGTCCGGTTCGGACGAAGCGGGCAACCCCTACGACACGGTGTCCAACTCGATGGACGACCCGTTTTCTTCGTGGCCGATGGCCCTGCTCGGCCCACGCGTCGACCTTCAGCACGAGAACACCACCCTCCAATGGGACGTCCCCAGTCCGTACCGAGGGAACAACGCCACCATGGTCGTGAACACCCCCAACCTCGGGGGCGACGGGGACGTGATGTTTGCACTGCAGGAACTGGTTGATGGCGGGTTCTGGGCAACGGTGGCCACCGTTGGCCTGGAGACCTCGAGTGGCTCCACGCTGGTCGCCTCGTTGCCGGTGGTCGCAGAAGCACCGGCAGGGTCCAGCATCGAGTACCGCGTCATCGTTCTGGTCGACAACGTCGAGATGGACCGACACACGGTGGACTCGCTCCTCATCAAGGAAGAGACGGTTCGCGATGGGGAAGCCCTCAGTCAACAGTTGTCTTCGGACGTGTTCAGCGTTGCTCTCTTTGTCATCGCTCTTGGTTCGGTGTCCTTCGGTCTTTACGCCATGGTCATGCGACGCAGAATGCTTGCGCCGCAGACGGAGGAAGAGCTTGCTGACCAAACTCAGGAAGTGGCTGCCGAAATGAACGCCGCAAAATCCGTGCCAACGCTGGCCGTTCCCGCTCCCCAACAGGCCCCCGCCGCGCCCGCTCCTGCAGCGCCCGTTGCATCCATCCCGCCCCCGCCCTCGACCCTCGGTCCCGATCGAAGTCAGCCCGCACCGCTCCCACCCACGGGGTTGCCGGACGGCTGGACACAGGAGCAATGGAATTCGTACGGATGGCAGTACATCGATGCCCTAAGGAAGCCGTGAGGGACACGACGTGGACGACCAAAGCGTTGACGGCCTCGTCACCTTGACCGAGCGAACGGTGAACCTCGTCAACCAGCTGAACATGCCACTGGTTGAGGTCTCCCTTGTTCTCAAAAAACACATCAATCAACTGATGGCGACCCTCCAGCAACACCTGGACGCCACGGGCCAAACGGTGGGGGAGCGCGTTCACTCCCCCTGGCCACTCGATGCCGATGCATCGGCGTCCGACGCATCGTTCGCACTGGAGAAGGTGATGAACATCGTTGACCATCAGCGAATGGACATCCTTGATACCTTGATTCGAGTGACGCTCATCGAAATCAACGCCTCGGTGATCGACGCCATTCTGGCCTTGCGCCAGTGGGAGCACTTGGCTCGAACCCAACTGGCCACGGCCACCGGACCCGGACAGCTCTTTTCTCCACTCGAGGTGCCCGATGACTGGTAAGCAGGGATTGAAAAACAGACGATGAGAGGGGTTGATATGAGGCAGCGGAAACGTTTGGCAGCGATGCTGGTTCTTCTGTTTGCCAGCAGCGGCCTCTCCGGCTGCCTGGGAGACGAGGGGCTCAACCTACTCCCGGAGAAGAAGGGCGTACCGGGCGGACTTGTCCTGGCGTGTTTACGCAGCAGCATGTACACCTCCATGGTGATTGAGATCGACCATGAGCCAGGGTACCGACCGTATTCGAGCAGCACCGAACTGCTGGAGGAGCGACTCGAGAGCGTCTGCGACAAACCCTCGGGCATTTCGGTCCGATTTACGGAGGTGGACTTCAACCACCAAGGCGACTGGTCGGCACAGGACGTGCGGGACAAAGGATGGGAGGCAAAAGACACCTCGCCCATGGACGGTACGACCCTCCGCTGGCAGGTCCTCTTCCCGTCCGGTGTTTATGAGGAAGATTCGGTCCTCGGCGTGGCCGTTGATGCTTCAACGGTTGCCCTGTTCAGCGACACCATTGAGGAGGCCGACGGGCCGTTTGGCCGTCCATCGGTTGAGGACGTTGAGAACAGCGTTCTTGTCCATGAGGTGGGCCATCTCTTGGGTCTGGTGAACCTCGTGTACCAGTCCCCAATCGATCACGAAGACCCCGACCATCCCGGCCATTCGAGCAACGATGAATCGGTGATGTACTGGGCGGTCGAGTCGGCGGACGTGTCAAACTTCATTTTTGGAAGTCTGCCAAACGATTTTGACGACGACGATCGTTCAGATTTGGCCGGTCTTGCCGACGGCTCGATCGCCGTNCGAGATCAACTCTGGCCCTGAGGGTCGCCCATGGCGCTGACAGCATCGCGCCAAGCGTCAAAGATGGACCACAAATACAGTCCAATCCACAACAACAGCGTGAGCGCCAGCGGAATTTGAAGGAACGACCATTCAGCCGCCCTACGGTGCTGTCGATTGAAATGCTGCCCGAGAAAAAGAAACGGAACAGCAGCCAAAAGAGCCGCAACCAACGGGCGCAGTGCGCCCCACGTGCCCACGCCGAAGGTGATTTCTCGCCAGATTTCCCGAACGATTCGAACCGGTAAGATGCCCTGGGGCTGTTCGGAAGATTCCGGTGAGAACTGAACCACCAATTCCTCTTCCATGTGGGCNGCTGAGGTTTCCTGTTTGTGAAGATGACGCCGTTTTACCGGCGGATGAATCAAAAACCGAGGTTTGAATCAGCGGGCATGGACCCCGACCATCGCGTCTTGGTGACCGGGTTCGAGCCGTTCGGAGACCACGACACCAACATCAGCCAAGACGTTGCCAACGCCATGCGTGGAATACGAAAGGTTCGTTGTCCTTGGACCGACCGTCCACTCTCGATCGAGGTGGAGGTGGACGTCTTGACCGTTGATGCGAGTGGGGCTCAGCGCACGGCCCACCGGATTGACCGAGGTGAGCGGTGGGATGCCATCTTGCACCTCGGTCTGTGCGAGTCGTGCACCCATCCACGCATAGAGCAACTTGCGCACGATTGGTTGAACATGCGAATCCCGGACAACAACGGTCGCCTTGTTCGAAACGCTGCTCTGGACGGACTCGGTCACCGCGGCTGTTGGTTGGATTTGAGCCTCTGGGATGCGTCCCGTTTTCCGTCAACGCTGACGTTCTCGTTCGACGCAGGCGCTTACCTTTGCAACGAAACCTACCATGCAACCTTGAAATCGCTGTGCAACGCTCACCACACCACAGCGATGCCGCCGCCAGCGTTGTTTCTGCATCTTCCATCGCCAGCGTGCATCGAAGTCGCGGTCGCGCGTGC
>FUFK010046495.1_pt1 | contig 40521 bp, 37 predicted proteins | sample 1021851 | NCBI WGS metagenome assembly FUFK01 (sample SAMEA51879418, study PRJEB19060) | metagenome
TCGGAATTAGAAAAAATAAAAAAGTTAGAAAGTTAGCATTAAGCCAAAATACTATGAAAATTGATCACTCAAGGTACTTTACGTTGGATACTTTAGAAGATCTGAAAGTTATGAAAGTTTTAGAAATAAAATACCCTTCTCTTCAAAAGATTGATTGTTTAAAAACTCTTAGATTAATTCAAAAAGAAAATAAAAATTTTAAAAAATTAATTTGAAAATCAAAAATCTCTAATTCTTAATATTGAATCTTTTATTATATTTTTTTTTGCTTTTTTTCCTAAAATTTTATTGATTTGATAAGGTGGTATTCCTGTCCCTGGTCTTTTAGGTATCAATAGTTTTTCAGTAATTTTTTGACCTTTTTTAATATTATATTTTGCTACTAGACTTCTTCTAGCAAGTTTTCTTGTAAGTACTTCACTTTTTAAAACTCTTTTTTTTCCATCACCACTAGCTTTAATTAATAAATCAACGTCTTCTCTCAACATTTTTAATTCTTTTGAGTTAATTGATAACCAGTGGTCAGCAGATTTTTTCAGCTTTTTATTGTATGTATAATGTTTTTCAATAGCCCTTACCCCTAGAAGCACCGAGGATGCAGCAATTTTGTATCCCAACGTATGATCACTCAAACCTAGGGCAATATCCTTAAAATTTTTCTGTATTTGATTTAATGCAAGNAGATTTGCATCTTCAGGTTTTGTTGGGTAGCTTAATGTACAATGCATTACACAAATTTTTTTGTTATATCGCATTATAAATTTTAATGCATTTTTTATCTCATCTAAATTTGAAGCTCCCGTAGATAAGAAAATTGGTTTTTTCTTTTGGGCTACTTTTTTTAACAATGGAAAATTTGTTATATCACATGAGGCAATTTTAAACGCGCTAACACCAAGTTTATCTAACATATCTACTGCCTCGTTATCAAAAGGGGTTGACATAAATTGTATTTTGGATTTTTTGCATAATTGAACTAAAATTTTGTATTCGGGCTCATTAAAACTATCTAATCTTTTGTAAGAGTCGTATTGAGAACCCTCTTTGACTAATTCTCCATCCCAGTTCCAAAAACGAGGTGTATTTCTTACTGATAATTTATCGGCTTTGTAAGTTTGAAACTTAATAATATCCGCACCATTTTCTTTTGCTTCTTTTATAAGTCTTCTTGCCATTCTTAGGTTACAGTTATGATTAACACCAGCTTCAGCTATTATAACACACTTGTTTTTACCAATTTTTATATTTCCTACTTGCAAATTTTTCATTTTTTTAATTTATTAATTATTTGTTTTCTATTTCCGGAGAAAGAAATATTTTTGCCATGAATATAGTATCGATATAACGGAATTGGAAGATGAAATGTTTGGTATTTTTTCATTAATCTATTTATTAAGTCATGATCTTCAGCTTCTCTTAATTTAGGATTATAATTTCCAATTTTTTTTATCATTTGAGTTCTAAACATAATACCTGCTCCATGAGATAAAATTTTGTTTTTACTATTCAATTTAATTATTTTTTGTTTAAAACCATATTCATCAACTCTGTAATGGTCTGCATAAACAAATGCTAAATTTCTATTAAAATCAAGAATTTCCGACATTATTTGAACCGAATATTTGTTTAAGTAGTCATCAGAGTCTACTCTTATGAAATATTTTCCTCTTGATTTTTTTACAGCTAATTTAGAGCTATAACCGGCACCCATATTTTTTTTATTTCTATATATTTTAATATATTTTTCAAATCCTTTAAGATATTTTAATGACTCATCTGTTGAGGCATCATCTATTACAATTACCTCAATACTTTTATTAGATAAAACTTGATCCAAACAAGATCGTAAAGACCTATCTAAAAATTTAGATCTATTAAAGTTTAAAATTGCAAGCGTAATATCCATCTCAATTTTTAATTTTTGCTATAAAATGCAATTCAGAAGAAACCTTATTTTTATCTATAATTCTTTGAAAAGAATCAATATTTTTTAATATATAATTTTTTAGGTAAAGATTTAATTCTGATTTATTTTTTTTTAAATTTAACTGCATTGATCTATACATATCTAAAAAATCCGTTCCAAACCACCATTCAGCAACAATTTTCATTTTAAATTTCGAAAGTAGATACTTAATTGATTTTTCAGTATAAATATGTGTGTGTGTTGCTGCTAAATGTCTTGGAAAAACATTTTGGAATAAATTTTCCATTAATACTGAAAGGCTCATCATTGGAATTGAGGCGTACAAAAATTTTGCTTTTGATTTTTTTATACACTTTAAAAACTCATTTGGATTATTTAGATGTTCTAGTACTGAGATCATAGAAATAATGTTAGAGTCAGTTTCTTTAATCATATTGAGAGTCTCTAGGTCCTTAGAAAAAAATATTTTATTTTTCTTAAGTTTAGAATTTCCCAATTTTACCATCATAGGGTTAGTTTCTACACCAATTGCTTTTATATTTTTATTCTCTAAAGATTTTAAAAAATGACCTAGGCCACATCCTATATCTAGTACTTTTATGTTCTTCACTTTTTGAGTTTTGAAAAAATCTATTAAAAATTGTGTTTTGGGAGAATATATTTTTTTTACTCTATCATTAAAGGATTTCTCGTAAAATTTTATATAATTATTATTTTTTGGATTGTAGCAAAATTCATTATATTTTTGGGTATCTTCGAAGTTTCCATTTATGTGAGAACATTTTTTGCAGACTTTATATTTGATTTTATGATTAATAAAATCATGTCTTTTACCAAGTTTGTATCCGCAATTTTTACAATTAATTCTTATTGGTTGGGTTTTGTAGATCTTTAATAATTTGTCATTATTTTTAAGCAATAAATCATTATTTGAAAAAAAATCTGACTTTATTTTTAAAATATCATTAAAAGGTTTAGAGAATTTAGTATACATAAATTATATTAATAAAATAATTAAACTAATTTAATTTAAATTTAAATAAAATAATGCTCCGAGTTTTAAGTTTAATATTCTATGCTAAAAAAAACTTATTTTATCCAAAAAAAAAAGATTTTTTAATAATTGATAAGTTGACAGGTTTTAAATTAATAAGATTGATTAAAAATAAAAAAATTAATATTCTTGATATCAGATTTAATGAAATTTTTATTTTAGTATTAGTTTTAGCTTTTTTAAAAAAAATAATTCATCCTTCTCTCAAATTAACTCAGCATTATATTCTTNTTTATATAAAAATTGCTAATCCCAAATTTATTCTTACAGCAAATGATGTGAATACTTTTTTTTGGGAGTTAAAAAAATATTTCCCCCAAAAAAAAATTATCATTTTTCAAAATAATTATAGAAATGGTTGGGACTTTGGAAATGTATTCAAAAACAAATTAAGAACTAAAGGTAAATGTGATTTATTTATCACTTATTGTAATGCTGTCAAATCTGAATATAAAAAAAAAATAAAGTGTGAATATTTTAGCGCAGGCTCAATTGAGAATAATTTAATAGCAAAGAATTTTACAAACAAAAAGGAAAAACTTATTTATATTTCGCAATTTAAGAATTGGGATAATGACGAATCAACTTTAGGCGAAAATAATAAAATAATTAACTTGAAGGAAAGCTATATTAAATCAGATCAGATTATATTAAATTTTTTAAATAATTATTGTATTAAGAATAATAAAATATTATTAATTTTTTTAAGAAATACAAAATCAGATTTAGTAAAAAAAGAGATAAATTACTATAATTTAATATTAAATTTTAAAGTTAAGTTTTTAAGAAAACATAACATAATACATGGATATAAATTAATATCACAATTTGACTATTTTGTAACAATAGACTCAACTATGGGTTATGAGTGTTTAGCAAGAGGTAAAAGAGTAGCCTTTTTTAATAACAGATATTTGGTAAGTAATTTTAAAAATGGAAAAAAACATAGATTCGGTTGGCCAAAAAATTATAAAATTAATGGTCCATTTTGGACAAATTCTACAGAAAAAAAAGAAATGGAAAAAATTTTAAAGAATTTGTTTTTAATGAATTCAACAAAATGGTCAATTATAAAAAAAAAATATATCAATGATGTAATCAGTTATGATTTTAAAAATCGAAGATTAATTAAAAAATTAAATAAAATATTTGAAATTTAGGTAAAGTTTATTTTGTGAAAAAAAATATATATTTAACCTCATTGAGATTAAAAAATAAAAACATAAAAAATTGTTATTTTGCTGGAGTTTGGGGCCTTAATGATACAGAAATTTTTGATAAAAAAAAAAATAAAAAAATTTTAAATTCTTATCAATTAAATCCTAGTGACTTATCACAAACATATTTCTTTCTTGAAAACTTTTATTATAAAACTATTCGTAAAATATCAATTAATTTGAATAAAATTCATAAAACAAATTTAAACTATAAATATTGGGCAATTTTACTTTCACCTTGGTTACAAAATTACATATCAGTTTTGTATGATAGATGGAAAATATTAAGTGATCTAGAAAAGAAAAAAACCAATTTCATCAGACTTATGTGTGAAGAAAGTATTACACCCATAAATAACTCAAATGATTTTTTTGCACTTTCACAATCTAACTATTTTAACCAACACATATTTGAAGATATTTTAGATTTCAAAAAAAAAGAAAATAGAAAAAATTTTTATAATCTTAAAAATAAAAAAAAATCCCTCTTAATTTATTATTTGATAAAGATTTGTAAAATTCTTTTTTCTACCGACAAGTTTAAAGTCACAAATTTTTATTTAGATGTAAACTTTAATAAAAAAAAAAATATTTTTTTAGATATATTGAGAAAGGTATATATAAGATTTGTTACAAAAATTAATAATTTAGCTTTTAAAACATATAAATATGACTTTGGCCTTAGAACAAAAATAACTGCTAGTATTTCAAAAAATAAAAAAAGAAATTTTGAAAACTATTTTTATTCTAGGTTGTTTTTAGATGTTCCAGGTGAAATAATTGAGGGATATAATATTCACAAAAATACTAGAATAAATTTANTAAAGTCTCATTATACTTACTCNATGTATTCTCATTTTGATAATTATAGTCTCAAGCTATATTTGGCAGAAAGAAAAATTAAGAAAGATAAAATTATTTGTCTTGAACATGGAGGAAGCTTTCCTCATTATAGAATGAACTTTAATTTTGAAGAAAATTTTTTTGATAAAAAATATACATGGTATAAAAAATATTTTAAAAATCATAAACAATTTCAAAATTTTAATTTATTTCAAAAGTATTTAAAAGAATTTGATCCTGGAGACAAAATAATCATTTTTGGAAGTGTTACCCCAAGGTACTTACATAAAATAATATTTTCAAGAACACCTTCAAATATACTTTCAAAAACAAAAATGATCAGATCTCTTTTCGAAAACATGAACAATGAGCAAAAAAAAAATGTGATGTTTAAACCTCACCCCTCAAATAATTCAAATCTCTATATTAATACTTTGCCAGAATTTGAAAAAATATTTGGTCAAGAAAAGTTATTATTTGAAAGCGTAATAAGTACTATTAACAAAGCAAAAATTTTAATTTGCACAACACCTGAGACCACTTTTACAGAGTGTATGTTATCTAACAAACCAACAATATTAGTTTATGATAGTAAAATTTATAAAAGACATAATATCTGCAAAAAACTTATAAATGAAATGAAAAAAAATAAGATCATTTTTTTTAATACTGAGGAAGCGTCGAAACATCTTAATAGAATCTATCAAGATCCTTATAAATGGTATAATTCAGCTAAAATAAAAAATTTAAGGAAGAAATTTTTAAATGAAGCTGTTGGATATTATTAGCTACTTGATGATAGAATGAACTATAACATTAATTGTTTTATTGTTTTTAATATTATGTTTTCTAAGCACACCTTCTTTTTTAAAACCAGAAGATTCAAGATTTATAATATGTTTTTTTCTATAAATAAATGTTTCTGTATAAAGTCTATTTAATTTAAGTCTTTCAAATCCAAACTTTTTTGCCAACTTGAAATATTTGGTAGAGTAATTTTCATAAATTTTTTGATTTTTATTTAATTCAGTTTTAAGCAGATAAGATAACTCTGCTCTTTTATTTTCCCAAGATATATAAACCAGACCACCGTATCCGATTAATATTCCATCTTTTTTAAAACCAAAAAGAATTACTTCTGGAAATTTTTTCTTAGTTTGATCGAGTATATAATTGTTAAAGTAGGATATCTGTTTTTTTTTTGAAATAATGTTATTTTGCCTTAGTACTTTTCTTTGAGAATTTCGCCAAATTCTTATCTTTTCAATGTCAAAATTGTTTAAATTTTCTAATGAAAAATTTTTATATTTAAGCTTTCTTTTTAAAAATTTATAGTTAAAAGACATTAATTTTTTATTATCAGATTTTCATGAAAAAGATAGGTGTTACAGGTGGTTCAGGCTTTATAGGTCAACATTTAATAAAATATTTGTTAAAAAAAAATTATAAAATTAAATCTTGTGATCTNATAAATCCNAAAAATATAATATTAAATAACAAAAATTTTATATTTAAAAAAATTGATATTTATGATGAGAAAACTTTGTTATCTTTTTTCTCTGATGTTGATTGCATAATTCATCTAGCTGCATCATTAGGTGTTCAAAACACAGAGAAGAATTCGCTAGATTGTTTAGATATAAATATCTTGGGTACAAAAAAAATTTTGAATGTTGTTAAAAAAAATAAGATTAAAAAATTTATTTTTTCCTCATCATCTGAAGTATACGGCGATCAAAAAAAATTTCCTTTAAGAGAAGATTATGAGTTTAGAGTTAAGTCAACTTATGCTCTAAGTAAAATCACTTCAGAATTCTATGTCAGATCATATTCAAAAAAATTTAATTTAAATTGTAACATTGTTAGATTTTTTAATGTATACGGTGAAGATCAAAAAAAAAATTTTGTTATACCGAAATTTATAGATCTTTTGTCAAAATCAAAAAATTTGTTAGTTTATGGTAAAGGAAATCAGGTAAGGGCTTTTTGTAATATTAATGATGCAGTTTATGGACTTTATTCAGTTCTCAGGAAAGGAAAAAAAAATCAGGTTTATAATATCGGAAATAATAAAGAAGTAATCTCTATAAACGAATTGGCCAAAAAGATAAAAAATTTAGCAAAAAGTAATGTCAAAATAATTAAAACAAATTTTAAAAATAGCGACAGAACCAAAGAAAGAGAAATTTTTAAAAGATATCCCGATTTAAAAAAAATCAAAAAAGATACTGGCTTTGTACCTAGAATAAGTTTAGATGAAGGTATTAAAAATTTATTAAAAAAATGAAAAAGTTTAAAAAAATTTATTCAAAAAACTATATTTTAGATAACTTTAAATTAGCAGATGTAAATCTCAAATATTTAAATTGGTTTAAAAATAAAGAAATAAAAAAAAATATAATTAATTCTAATTTTAGTAACGTCAATGATTTAAAAAAATTTATTTTAAAAAATTATCTAAATAAAAAAGATACCTTATTTATAAAAATACAAACATTAAATAAGCATCATATAGGTAATATTAGGATACATAATATAAATTTAAAGAAATCTTCAGCATTTCTTGGCATTCTTATTGGGGATAAAAAATTTTGGAATAAAGGTGTTGCACAAGAAGTTATACATAAAATTTCTAAATATTTATTTAAACATTTTAGAATAGAAAAAATTTTTTTAGGTGTTGATAATAAAAATAAAAATGCTGTTGGTGCTTATTTAAAAACAGGATTTGTTTTTGTAAATAAAAAAAGAAATTTGATGGTTAGGGATTATTTTTTAAGTAAATTATGTATTGGATCTGCTCAATTTGGTTCTCATTATGGAATAGCCAATAAGACGGGTATAGTTAAAATGAATGACATAAGAAAAATCAAAAGACTTGCCCTTTCAAAAGGTGTTAGAATGATAGATACTGCTAAGTCATACTTTGATGGAGAAAAAAGACTTGCTAAAGTTGGAATTGACGAATTTATTACTCTTTCTAAATTACCCGTTACTAAACCAGATAAAAACAGAGAAAAATGGGTCATTAAAAGTATCAAGAAATCACTTAAAGCATTGAAACTAAAGTCTTTCTACGCAGTTTTTGTTCACAACACTAACTATTTATACGATAAAAATGGCTATAAAATTTATAGAGGGCTGGTTGAAGCTCAAAAAAAAGGACTAGTTAGAAAAATTGGAGCTTCAACTTACACAATTAGTGAAATTAAAACTATAATTTCCAAATATAAAAAATTTGATATTATAATGTTACCATTTAATGTTTTTGATCAAAGACCAATCCAAACAAAAATTTTAGAAAAATTAGACAAATTGAAAATCGAAATTCATTCTAGGTCAACTTTTTTACAGGGTCTTCTTATGATGAATTATGATAATTTGCCAACAAGATTTAATAGATGGATTGAAAAATTCAAAAATTTTGACAAGTTATCAAAAAAATTAAAATTAAAAAAATATCAGATCTGCTTAAGGTACGTGTTATCAAATCCTTACATAGATAAGGTAGTTGTAGGAACCAATAATTTTAAGCAGTTTAAAGAACTTGTTTCCACTAGAGGAGTTTTATATCCAAATATAAGTAATTTAAACTCAAGTAAAGAAATAAACTTAATTAATCCATCTAAATGGCCAAATATAAGAAAAGGAATAAAAGAGTAGTAGCTATAGTTCAGGCAAGGTGTAATTCCTATAGACTTCCAAATAAGGTAATGAAGAAGTTTTCTGGTGTTCCAGCTATAGAAATACTCCATAAAAGACTTTCATTTTCAAAAAAAATTAATGATATTGTTGTTGCTACTTCTAAAAACAAAATAAATCAAAAATTAATCAATTTTTTAATAGAGAAAAAAATTAATTATTTTAGAGGTTCTGAAAATAATGTTTTAAAAAGATATTATGATGCAAGTAAAAAATTCAAAGCTGATATTATAATTAGAATTACAGGCGATAGTATTTTAATAGATCATAAGTTGGTAGAAAAGGTTTTAAAAATTTTTAATAAAAATAATGTTGATTATGCAAGTAATTCCTTACCCGCTTCTTACCCTGATGGGTTAGACATCGAAATTTTTTCTAAAAAATGTTTGAATAAAACATATAAATTAGCCAAATCTTTTTATGATAAGGAACATGTAACTCCATTGATGAGATCACAAAAAAAAATTAAAAAGATTAATTTAAAAAATAAAGTTGATTATTCTCATATAAGATGGTCTTTAGATCAGGAAGAGGATTTACAAGTTCTAAAAAGAATAATAAAAAATTTCGATATTAATAATTACTTTTCATGGGAAAAAGTCTTAAAATTAATACAATCTAATAAAAAAATTTATAATAATAATAATAAAATAATTAGAAATGAAGGAGCATCAATGGGAAAGACCTTGAAATTATGGAAAAGAGCAAAACAAATTATTCCAGGTGGAAATATGTTATTATCAAAGCGACCTGAACTTTTTTTGCCAGATAAGTGGCCAGCATATTTTAGTAAATCTAAAGGTTGTCATGTTTGGGATTTAGATTCGAAAAAATATACAGACTTATCTTTAATGGGTGTTGGTACGAATATTTTGGGTTACTCGCACCCAAAGGTGGACGAAGCTGTAAAAAAAGTTTTAAAACTGGGAAATTTGACTACATTAAATTGTCCTGAAGAAGTTCTGTTAAGTGAAAAACTTTTGGAGCTTCATACTTGGGCAGATAAGGTTAGACTTTTTAGAACTGGTGGTGAGGCGAGTGCAGCATCTATTAGAATTGCAAGAGCAGTTACAGGTAGATCAAAAGTAGCATTTTGTGGATATCATGGTTGGCACGATTGGTATTTATCTGCAAATATTAAGGATAAAAATAATTTAAATACCCATTTAATGAGTGGTTTAAATCCAAAAGGAGTTCCTAATGAACTAAAAGGTACCTCAATTCCATTTAATTATAACGATTTTGATCAATTAAAAAAAATTACAGATAGACATGATTTAGCAGCTATAAAAATGGAAGTTCAGAGAAATTTTCCTCCTAAAAATAATTTTTTACAAAAAATTCGAACATTGTGTAATAAAAAAGGTATAATTTTAATCTTTGACGAGTGCACATCTGGTTTTAGGCAGACATTTGGAGGTCTCCATAAAATATATGGTGTAAATCCTGATATTGCTTGGTTTGGAAAGGCTTTGGGAAATGGTTATGCAATAACAGCTATAATTGGAAAAAAAGAGGTAATGGATATTGCTCAGGATACTTTCATAAGTAGTACCTTTTGGACTGAGAGAATTGGCCCAACTGCTGCAATTAAAACATTAGAAGAAATGGAAAAAATTAATTCTTGGAAAATTATAACAAGCACAGGAAATCAAATTAGAAAAAGTTGGCAAAAAATTGCAAAAAGAAATAATTTGGATATCGAAATATCTGGTATTCCAGCTCTGTCAAGTTTTTCAATTAAATCAAAAGATTGGATAAAGTATAAAACATTTATTACTCAAGAAATGCTTAAATCTAATATACTAGCTTCAAACGCAATTTTTGTATGTACAAAACATACAAAAAGAAAATTAGATGATTATTTTAGTAAATTGGATGAAATTTTTAAAAAAATTTCAGATTTTGAAAACAAATCAAAAGATTTAGATAATGCACTAGAAACTGAACCATCTCAAGTTGGTTTTAAAAGATTAAATTAATGAAAAAGATCTCTGCAGCTATTATTGGATTGGGTTATGTTGGTTTACCACTTGCGGTTCTTTTAAAAAAAAAAAAAATTAAAGTTTTTGGATTTGACTCTAATGAAAAAAATATTTCTAAAATTAAAAAAGGTCATTCTTATATCTCAGATCTCACGAATAAAGAAGTTTCCAGTCTTAAAAATGAAAATTTTTATAATTTAAAAGATATAAGATATATAAATAAAGTAGATTTTATTATTATTTGTTTACCAACACCTCTCAGGGGCAATTCTCCAAATATGGATCCTATTAAATCTGCGCTTAAATTAATTATTCCATATTTGAGATTCGGACAATCAATAATATTAGAAAGCAGTGTATATCCAGGTGCAACAAGAGAAATTTTTTATCAAACACTTTCAAAGAAATTTGAATTAGGAAAAAATTTTTATTTGTCACATTCTCCCGAAAGATTAGATCCGGGTAAATCAAAAAAGTATAAAAAAACAACACTTGAGTATATACCGAAACTAATTTCTGGATATTCCTCTAATTGCTTGAAAAAAGTCAGGGATTTTTACAAAAAAATTTTTAAAAAGTTACATGATTGTGAAAGTTTAGAAGTTGCTGAATTTGCAAAGCTTTTTGAAAATACCTACAGATCTGTAAATATAAGTTTAGTCAATGAAATTAAGATGTTCGCCAGTAAAATGGATATAAATTTTCATAATGTAATTGAGGCTGCTGGCACTAAACCATTTGGCTATACAAAGTTTATACCAGGCCCTGGCACAGGTGGCCATTGTATACCAATAGATCCAATTTTTATATCTTGGACAGCAAAAAAATTTGATTTTAAAACAAAATTTATAGATTTAAGTACTAATGTAAACAAACAAGTGTCTTTGTGGACAATTTCTAAAATTAAGAATTATTTAAAAAAAATAAAAAAAAACAGTAAAATTTTAATCTTTGGCTTGACTTATAAAAAAGATGTAAATGATTTAAGAGAGTCTGCTTCACTAAAAATATTTGAGAAATTAATTAAATCTAAAAATTTTAAATTTGACTATTGTGATTCTTATGTAGCGAGTATTTTGATAAATAAAAAAAAATTTAAGTCAATTAACTTAAACTATAAAAAATTATTAAATTATGATGTGATTATAATTTTAACTGATCACACAAATCTTAATTATAGTATGATTTATAAATATTCGAAAAAAATAATCGATACCAGAGGTATTTTCAAAAATAAATCTACTGACAAGGTTTATCATATTTAAAAATATGAAAAAAAACTTTAAAATTAAAAAACCTATTTTTAGGCCTTACTCTTACAAAGATTATGAAAGAAATATAAAAAAGATTTGGTTAGATAAAAATGAAAACACAGATGAGGTAATTAATAATTTCTTTAAAAAAAAATTTTTAAATCAAATTCCTCCTAGATACTTGTATTCTTACCCATCTCTTGCCGAAACATATGCTAAAGTTTCTAAGTTTTGTAAAAAAAACAAAAATCAGATTTTATTAACTCATGGATCAGATGGGGGAATTAAAACTATATTTGAAAGCATAGTGAAACAAAATGATAAAGTAATAATTTTCTCTCCAACTTTTGAAATGTATGATGTTTATTGTAAATTATACCAAGCTAAATACAAAACTATAAATTATTCAATAAAAGATAAAAAAATTTATCTAAATTTTTCAAGATTATTCAAAACATTAAAAGAATTTAAGCCAAAATTAATTTGTTTTGCCTCACCTGATAGTCCAACAGGATTTTTTTTCAATCAGACACAGGTAAAAAAAATTTTAGAATTTTCTAAAAAAAATAATATTTTTGTTTTGATNGATGAGGCNTATTATTTATTCAGTGAAAAAACTTATATAAATGAAATCAATAAATATAAAAATTTAGCGATTATAAGAAGTATGGGTAAAGCATTTGGCGTTGCTGGTTTACGTGTAGGTTTTATTGTTTCAAATAAAATTAACATAGATTTTTTCAGATCATATAGAGGCATGTATGAGATAAATAATATTGCAGCCTATATGTTGAATAAAATTTTAACGAAAAAAGGAATAAAAGAAGTAAAAAATTCTGTTAATAGACTGATTGAAGGAAAGAAATTTTTTCTTAAAAATCTAAAAAAAAATTCCAATATAGAATTTCTTGATACTCATGCAAATTTTATACACCTTAAAATTCTAAAAGATAAAAATAAGATAATAAAAAAGATAAATGACATATGTGTATTTAAAAAAAGACAAAAACATCCGATTTTAAAAGACTATATTCGCTTATCACTCACAACGAAAAAAAATTTTATAAATATTTTAAAAGTACTAAATCACAGATGAAAAAAAAACCTAGAAAACTAAATATATCTATAATTGGGTGTGGAAGAGTTGCAAATCATCATATCAGAGCAATTAATGAATTTGGAAAATATTCAATTACAGGTATTTGTGATTTAGATATTTCAAAAGCAAATTTTTATGGAAAAAAATACAAGATACCAACTTTTTCAAACTATAGACAAATGTTAGAGGAAATTAATTGTGATGTTGTGGTAATTATAACTCCATCTGGTATGCACTATGAGCACTCGTATGAAATTTTAGATAATTATAAAAAAAATGTTGTGATTGAGAAGCCGATTGCGCTTAAAATTAATCATGTTAGTAAATTATTCAAAATAGCAAAAAAAAATAATCTTAAAATATTCCCAATCTTTCAGAATAGATATAACAAAGCAGTTCGAATGATTCAAAGTTCATTGAAAAAAAAATTATTGGGTAAAATAAATATTATTTCATTAAGATTAAGATGGTGTAGACCACAAAGATATTACAATATGTCCGAATGGCGTGGAACATTCTCCCATGATGGGGGTGCGCTCACAAATCAAGGTATTCATTACATTGACCTTTTAAAATTCTTAGCTGGAAAACCAATTTCAACATTTTGTAAAATGGATACTTTAGGTGCAGATATTGAAGTTGAAGATACTGCTATTGGACTAGTTAAATTTGAAAGGAAAATTTTAGCCAATGTAGAAGTCACTACATGCACAAGACCTAATGACATCGAGGCCTCAATATCAATTTTAGGATCAAAAGGGTTTGCTCAAATAGGTGGTATTGCTGCAAATGAACTAGAAATTTTCACTCCAGATCCAAAAAAATGTAAGGTTTTTTCAGAAAAAATTCCAGATGCATATGGTTTTGGACATTATGATTTTTATAAAGATCTCTATCACTCTTTAATTTTGAAAAAAAAGTTTCCAATAAGCAATAAAGATTGTTTGGAGAGTATAAATTTTTTACATAGTTTTTATGAGTCAAATGAAAAATCAAAAGAAATCTTTTTTAAAAAAATCAAAGGGTCAAAAAATTTAGGAAAAAAAAATGAAAAAATATCAAAGCTCTATAGGTGATAGATCAAAAACGAAAATTTATGGTTTTATTCCCGTAAGAATGAAAGCTTCAAGATTACCAGGAAAACCTTTAATAAAAATATTAAATAAAACAATGTTAGAGCATGTATTTGAAAGAGCAAAAATGTATAAAAAATGGGAAAAATTGATAGTAACTACATGTGATAAAAAAATAGTTACATTTTCAAATGAAAAAAATTACCCAATTATTTTAACATCTAAAGATCATAAACGAGCTTTAGATAGAGTATATGAAGCAGCAAAAAAAATTAATGTTAGAAGAAATGATATAGTGGTATGTGTTCAAGGAGATGAACCATTACTTTATCCATCCATGATTAAAAAGGTTGTAGATATATTATTTAAAAAAAAAGTAAGTTCATCAGTTCTAGCAATGGAAATAATTAGTAAAAAACAATTCTATGACAAAAATATTGTGAAGATTGTTAACAATATACATGGTGAGGTTCTTTATACCTCGAGAAGCCCAATACCTTATCAGCCTGATAACAAAATTAGAAATGCAAAAAGAATTCATGGGATATTTGCGTTCAGAATGTTTGAACTAGAAAAATTTTTTAAATCTAAAGAAAGTAGTTTGGAAATTATTGAGTCATGTGACTCCAATAGAATCTGTGAAAATAATGGTGGTCAATTTGTGGCTTTTCAAAAGTATTTAAATACTCAGTCAGTAGATTGTAAATCTGATATTCGAATTGTCGAAAATTTTTTAAAAAAAGATAAGATTTATAAACTTTACAAATAATGAAAAAAATTAACACAGCCATTATCGGATTTGGTGTAGTAGGAAAAAGAAGAAAATTTTTTATAGAAAAAAATAAATACTATAATCTTAAATATATATCTGATATTAAATTTAAAAATAATTTCACAAAAAAAAATATTGATTATTTTAAATACTATAATGATGTGCTTAAACAAAAAGATTTAGATGTTGTTTTTGTCACATTACCAAATTATTTAGCACCTATTGTCACACAAAAATCATTAAAAAAAAAATTACATGTTTTTTGTGAAAAACCACCAGCTAAAAATTCAAATGATTTAAAAAAAGTAATTAGTGTAGAAAAAAAAAATAAAAACCTTAAACTAAAGTACGGATTCAATCACAGGTATCATGGTTCTGCTCAGAAAGCTAAAGAAATTTTAGCAAAAAAAATTTTGGGAAATATTTTAAATATCAGAGCGGTTTACGGAAAAAGTAAAATAGTAACTTTTAATCAAAACGAATGGAGAGCAAAAAAAAGATATGCAGGAGGAGGTATCCTTCTTGATCAAGGAATACATTTGATTGATTTAATTTTATTTTTCCATGGAGAATTCACAGAATATAAAAGTTTTATATCGAAAAAATTTTGGAAATATGATGTTGAGGATAATGCGTTTAGTATAATGAGAGATAAGAAAGGGGTTATTGCTTCAATTCATTCAACGGCGACACAATGGGAACATAAGTTTAGTATAGAAATAACATGTGAAAAAGGTATGTTGATTTTATCTGGAATCCTCTCGAGTACTAAAACTTATGGAAAAGAACAATTAATTTTAATCAATAAATTAAGCAAAGGTATTAAAAAAAAACATTATACATTTAAAAGAGATAATTCGTGGAAGAAAGAAATTGATGAATTTGCATATTTGATTAAAAATAACAAAAAAGTTAAAATAGGTTCAAGTTTGCAAGCTTTGAGGGCAATGGAAGTAGTGAGTAAAATTTATAACTCAGATAATTAATTATTAATGACAAGATTAAAGAAAATTTTTAATAAAAATACAAACTTTTTTGATTATTATAAAGGCTATACTAAGTATTTAGACGAAGTTTTAAGAAATATTGATAAAAAAGAAATCATAGCTTTTGAAAAAAAATTATACAGATTAAGAAGTTCTGGCTGTAATATATTCGTGTTTGGTAATGGTGGTGCTGCCTCAACTGCCATAACAATATCTAATGATTTAGGATTTGATATCTTAAAAAAAACACAAAAAAAACCATTCAAATTTGTTTGTTTAAATGAAAATCAGTCAGTTTTAACAGCTATAGGAAATGATGTGGGTTTTGAAAATATTTTTTTAAATCAATTAAAAATTCATTTTAGACCACATAAAGATGCAATACTAATATTGTCAGCATCTGGGAACTCTAAAAATCTAGTTCAAGCAGCTAAATGGGTGAAAAGAAATAGTGGAACTATATTATCAGTGGTTGGTTTTGATGGTGGAAAAATAAAAAAAATTTCTGACAATTCAATTCATATTAAAACAAATAAATCTGAGTATGGTATAGTTGAGGATATTCAACTAATAATAAACCATTCACTTGCACACTGGTATCAAAATAAATTCTCGAAATAAAAATGTACAAAGATGCCGAAACTATAGAAGTAGTTAATGGCTTAAAGATTATAAAAACTTATAATTTAAAAAAATATTATGAAGAAAATTCTGATGAAATAAAGAATGAAATAATTTTGTTTGTAACAGAATTAAAAAATGGGAAAAAGAAATCTGGAAATTTTAAAAAACTTTTTGTATTTGATGATTATTTTAGTGCATGGGATTTAAGTCTTATAAATGAAAAAAATGTTTATAAATCTAATTGTTTTTATAATCTTACAAAGTTTATAGCATTAAAAAAAATTATAAATAGAGAAAAAAAAAATAATATCATTTTATTAAATTTTGAAATAGATTTTATTAAAATTTTCAAAAAATGTTCAGAGTATCTCTTACATCAAGGAGAAATAAAAATTTTAGATGTAAAAAAAAAAGATAAAAGTTTTAAAGAAATATTAGTTGATATTATAAGTTACTCATCATTATTAAGCTTAATTTATTTTATATTTTATGTATTTAAAAACTTTAATTTTTATTATAATAAAAAAATTAAAGATAAATATAATTGTATTTTTATAAATTATTTTACACAATATGACCAAAAAGAGTTAAAGAGAAAAAAATTCAAACCTAATCAATGGCCAAAATTTATATCAAATAAAAGCAACGTTTATTGGTTAAATATTTTTTTACCCAATAAGAATTTTAAAAGTCTTAATTCGATAAACAAATACATAAATAAGAATAAAATGGAAAACGTTAATTTTATTAATAATTATTTAGATTATTCAAGTTTTTTTAGGATTATCAGAATATATTTTAAATTTAATATTAAATATTTTATACATATAAATTTGAGAGATGATTATAGTCTTTTTTTACATAAAGAAATTAAAAGGTCTCTAACTTGTTTTCACTTATTACAAAATTTAAGTTATCATTTTTCTTTAAAAAAAATATTTGAAAAAAATTCTTTAGTTAAAAAAAAATTTTTTTATCTTTTTGAAAATCAACCATGGGAAAGATCATTCAATTTTTTGTTAAGAAAAAAAAAAGTAAATGCAGTTTATGGTTATTCACATACCACAATTAATTATTGGCATTTAAATTATTTTCATTCATTAATTGAAAATAAAAATTATAAAAACAATAATTTGCCTGAAAAAATATTGTGTCATTCTCAAAATTGTAGAAATTTCTTATTAGATCAAGGATTCCCAAAAAAATTAATTTTTAACGTCTCGGCTGAAAGATTCAAATGGACAACAAAAGTTAAAAAAAAAAAAATTTCAAAAAAGATTAACATTCTATTTTTGGGAGATTATGAAAAAACAATAACTAAGAATTTTGTAAAAATAATTAATAATTTTAGTCAAGACATTTATTTTAAAAAAAATTATTTTTTATCTTATAAGCCTCATCCTTCCACTCATTACAAAGAAATCAATTTTAATAAGCAAGTTAAAATAGTTGATGATAATTTAAAAAATATAATTCATAATTATGATGTTATAGTTTCAACTAATTCAACCGCTGCATCTGCAGAATTATCAATTACAGATAAAAAAATTTTAATATTTTTAGATAAGTCTAATTTAGATTTGTCACCATTTAAAAAAGGCAATAAATACAAAAATAATTTTAATTTTACAGATGAAATAGAGTTGAGCGAAAAAATTAGAAATATTAAAAATATAAAAAGATTAAATTATAATTTTTATTTTAATAAAAAATTTTTTGCAAAATGGAAAAAAATTACGAGGTAATATTTTGACACAGCTTGATTTTTTCAAAAATCTTATCGTCAAACACTGTCAATACATCGCCATTACTGAAAATAATTTTATTTTTGTACTCTAAAAGTTGAGAGTTATGCTTTTTTGATAAGATTGTTAATTTGTAATTTTTTAAATTATCAATCAGTTCGCTGGATATTTTCTTTCTTTCTTTAATATTATTATATAATTCCAACTTAATTTTTTCTCTTTTGAAATGTTCATTTAAAAAAGAATAATTTAAATAATTATAATGAACATTGCCAAAGAAATTTGATTTATTGGATACATAATTTGTTGCCTTTCTTGAGACATCTATATCTTCTAATAGAAAATCGTCACATTTTTTTAAACTGAGGGCTGTATCAAATCTATCCGAATTTTCTCTTATCAAATATTGGATAGTCCACTTTTTTATATTTTTAAAAGAATGTAAATTGAAATTATTTTTGATATTTTTGTAAAATGAAAAACTCGATGCCACAAAAATAATCAAAAAACAGTATATATAGATATTATCTTTTAATAAGAGATTTAATTTTTTATAATTATCATTTTTGAAAAGAAAATAAATTAATATTGAAAAAATTATTATAAAAACACTAAATAATATTGACTTAAAAGTAAATATTAAGAAAAAAAATAGAAATGTAATTGATAAAATTTTAAATTCATTTTCATATTTACTATTTATTATATTTTTTAATACTAATAGCCAAAAAAAGGTTTCATATATTTCCAAAGCTCTTGGAATTCCCATTATTATTACCCTTGGGTCAGGATAAAATTTACTAATAAATTGAACGTAAAAAATATTAAAAAAATATAAATAACTTGCAATTAATAAAATTATATTATTAAAATTCTTTAGACTATTCTCTTTTTTATTTAAATAATAAAAAAGCACAAAAGAAAAAAATAACGCAATATTTTTATATAAAGGCTGAAACTTAAAAGAACCTTCAATACCATCTCTTTCCACTGCAATATCAAACATAAACTTTTTAATTTCAAATGTTTCATTTAAACTTTCTTTACTTGATAAAAAATACATTAAGATAAGTGGAATTATTAACCAAAAAATTTGTTTTCTTAACTTTTTTTCAAGCATTAAGAATAAAAAGAAAATTGGTATAAGTATCCACCCAACTTTAATGTGCATTGAAAGGGTCGCTGTTAGTGAAATAAAAGAAAAAATAATCCTTTTTTCAAGTAACAAATAAATACTTAATAATATTAAAGTTTTTGCAAAATAGGTTGGTGAATTCGTATGAGATATTATCCAACTTCCTCGATTAGCCTCAATAAAAAAATTATCACAGGATATTAGAACTAAACAAATCAATAAAATATTTCTAAAATCTTTAATTTGCAAATGTTTTTTAATAATTTTGAAAATTAAATAACCGTTAAATATTGAAAAAATAAAATGAACTGAGAAGCCAATAAAATCATTTTCTAGATTTAAATTTAAAAACCTTAATATTGGATACAAAATACTAGTTTTGAGACTTAATGAGTTCTGTAAGTAAAAATTATTTTCAAAAATATTATAAGAATAATATTTGATATTGTACATGAAGAGTGAGTGGACACTACCGGGGTATCTTATGAAAATATACTGAAAAACTATTAATACAAACAATAAACCTATAAAATAATCTTTGTTCTTGATCATTTTGAATTATTATATAATTAAAAGTTTCTTAATATATATATAATTATGAACATTTGTATAGTAACTGGATCTAGTGGATTAATTGGATCAGAGACAGTAAGGTTTTTTTCTGCAAAAGGTTTTAAAGTAATAGGGATTGATAATAATTTCAGGGCACATTTTTTTGGGAAAAATGGTGATACTTCATGGGTAAAAAATCAATTAAAGGAAAAATTAAAAAATTTTAACCATTATAATTGTGATGTCAGAGATAAAAAAAAAATCACAAATATATTCAAAAAGTTTTCTAATGATGTAAAAATAGTAGTTCATTGTGCTGGTCAACCATCTCACGACTGGGCTTATAAAAATCCATCACTTGATTTTGAGGTAAATGCAAACGGTACATTAAATCTTTTACAAAATTTTAAAAAATATTCTCCAAAAGCTGTTTTTATAAATTTATCAACAAATAAAGTTTATGGAGATAATCCGAACAATTTAAAATTTGTTGAGAAAAAGTTAAGATATGACTTGCCTAAAAATCACGAATTTTTTTATGGTATAGATGAAAAAATGAGTATTCAAAATTGTGTTCATAGTTTATTTGGAGTTTCAAAATTATCTGGTGATCTAATGGTGCAAGAATATGGGAAAAATTTTGGACTAAAAACTGTTTCTTTCAGAGCAGGCTGTCTGACTGGGCCAATGCATAGTGGAGCAGAGTTGCATGGTTTTTTATCATTCTTAGTAAAGCAAATAGTTAATAAAAAAAAATATAATATTTTTGGCTATAAAGGAAAGCAAGTCAGAGATAACTTGCACTCGATTGATTTAGTAAATGCTTTTTGGAGTTTTTATAAATCTCCAAGATACGGAGAAATTTACAATATAGGAGGCTCTAGAAAATCAAATTGTTCTATATTGGAAGCAATAGAAATTATCGAAAATTTAACAAATATTAAGGCAAATTATAGGATTTTAAAAAACAACAGAGTGGGTGATCATAAATGGTGGATTTCAAATATACAAAAATTTAAAAAACACTATCCAGATTGGAACATCAAACATAATGTAACCAAAATTATAAAAGATATTCTCTCAGTTCAAAAATAACTATAAGAAAATGATATTATTTGAAAATGATAAGAAAAGTTTTTTAAGACAAAAATGGGAGGATGTTTTAATCAATCATATAGAAACGAATCAATTAAAAAGTGATAAAAGAAAAATAATACTTAAGGACAAAACAGATATTGAAAATTTTCTTAAAGAAAACTGGAAATCAAAAGATAATATAGAGAAGATTGTAATTCTACCACCTCTAAATAATTTTTACGATGTGGTAAAATTCATGAAAAAAGTTGATGAGATAACTAATGATGATGTAATTTTAGTAGTAAATTTTTTTTCTAAATCTTGGCTGCCAATATTTAAAGTTTTTTCAAAAATTTCTTTAATAAAGAATTATGAAGAATCCCTTTTTTTTTCTGAAAATATTTTTAAAATTTTTTTAGAAGCATCAAACTTTGAGGTTTCTAAAAAAATAAAGAATATATCCATGCCTTTTAAAATTCCTTTTGTATCAAATTTGATAAATTTAATATTTTCGTTATTACCATTTTTATCTATTTTTAGTTTTTCACAATTATATTATTTAAGAAAAAAAAAGGTTACTTTAAAAGAAAAATTAATTTCAATAATAATTCCGTGTAAAAATGAAGAAGGAAATATAAGAAATATTATTAAAGAAAATTTTAAGAATAAACTAAGCTTTAATTATGAGGTTATTTTTGTAGATGATAAAAGTTCCGATGGCACTTTATTAATTATGCAGGAAGAGAAAAAAAATAATTTAGATATTAAAATTAAAATTATTAAAGGCGAGGGTAAAGGAAAATCAAGAGCAGTTGATGTTGGTGTAAAAAATTCTATTGGTGATTATTGTATGATTTTAGATGCCGATATTACGGTCAGGGTAGAGGATTTGGATTTATTTTATAATGCTATAAAAAATAACAATGCTGATTTAATTAACGGTAGTAGAATGATTTATAAAGTTGAAAAAAAATCAATGAGAACTTTAAATTTTTTTGGTAATATTTTCTTTTCAATTTTGGTTAGCTATATTTCCGAAAAATATGTCTCAGATGTATTATGTGGTACCAAATGTTTTAAAAGAAAAAGCTGGACAAAATATGAGGAATTTAGAGATAAATTCGAAATTAATGATATATGGGGAGATTTTAATATTATTTTTGCATCCTCTTTTATTGGTGAAAAAATTATTGATCTTCCAGTAAGATATTATGAAAGAGTACAAGGTGAGAGTAAAATGGGAAAAAGATTTTTAAATTTCTTAAATATGATGAGAGTATGTTTACGGGTTTTTAAATGTTTTAAATTAAAAAATAAATTGGTATAATTATTATTTATGCAAAATTTTCAAAAATTTTTATATCATTATGGTAATTATTTTTTTAAGAAGGAATTTAAACATTTAATCCTTCATGTAACAAACCATTGTAATTTTAGGTGTGCACATTGCTTTGTTGATTTTACCAATCCACCAAAAGACCTTAAAACAGATAATTATGAAAAAATTTCAAAAAATGTTAATGATCTTTTTTGGCTTGATATTGCTGGAGGAGAACCTTTTTTAAAAAAAAATTTATTTGAAATCGTAAATTTATTTAAAAAACAGATAGTTACAATTCCTACAAATGGCTGGTTAAAACAAAATATTTTAGACCAAATTCAGCAAATGAACAAAGATTGTGAGATAGTTATTAATTTGAGTTTAGATGGTCTTGAAAAAAACCACAATATAATTAGGAAAAATAACCAAAGTTGGGAAAAAGTTTGGGATACTTTTGAATCGTTAAAAAAAATAGAACATATTAAGATAAGATTTATTTCAGTTATTCACCAAGATAACTATCACGAAATAATTGAATTAATGAAACTAGTTCAAAAAAGAGGAGCAGATTTTCATTCAGTAATTTTGTTAAGAGGGGACCCTTTAGATCCAAAAATTAAACTGCCAAGTTTTGAGATATTAGATAAAATATCAAAAGATATTTTTAATATTCTCGAAAATTATAATTACGGGACTGGAAATTTATCAGCAAAAATACTTAGAAATTATCACAGATATATGTGGAAAACTTCAATTAAAACTCTTAAGCAAAAAACCCAAGTAGTTCCTTGTTTAGCAGGGCAGAGCCATTTAGTGGTTTGGGGAAATGGTGATGTATCATCATGCGAAATGCTTCCGGCAGTTGGGAATGTTGCAAAGAATGATTTTAAAGATATTGTAAATGGTGAGAAATTTAAAAAACAAGTTAAGAGTATAATAAATAAGGAATGCCATTGCACACATAACTGTGCTTTAATTACATCAATTTTATTTAATCCAAAAAAATGGCCAAACTTGATTTATCAAAAAAAGCCCTAAAAAAAAAAATTTTATTATGTATTTTATATCATAATAAAAAAATCAATTTAGAAAAACTCTTAAATAAAATTCAACTCAATTTTGTTGGAAGAATTTTAATAATTAATGACGGAATAGATTACAATTTCAAAAAAAAAAATTTTGAAAAAATAAGGTTTATTAATCAGCCAAAACGAAAATATTCAATTTCAATAAACAGAAATGTTGCATTAAGATATGCAAAAAAAAATAAATTTGAGATATTACTGTTTTTAGATTCAGACATTATTCCTCAAAAAAATCTTGTTGAAAATCACATAAAATCACATAATCAAAATTCAAGCTTATTCGTAGTGGGAGGTCCAGTATTACCCTCTTCAAATTTTAAAAAATTTAATTTTTGGGAATTCTTAGATGGAAGATTATCATGGTTTACTTCTTTAGATCAAAATACATCCCACTATGTTTATTGGCCTTACCATTTACCAACATGCAATTTAAGTATTAGAGTAAATAAATTTTTTCAGAAAAAAATAAGATTTAATGAAAAAATAGAAACAGGCGAGGATGCAGATTTATTTGATCAAATAAGAAAATTTGAATTAAAAGCTTACTTTGATAATAATTGTAAAGTAAAACATATTGATAGAAAAGATTTTTTAAGTTTTTTTAATCATCACTTTCAATGGGGAAGACATCAATATCACAATATTTTCAAATTGAAAAAAAAACAACAAAAGTTTTTGTTTTTAATTTTTTATCCGTTTATTTACCCATTATTAGTTATATTACAAACTTTTTTTGTTCTTAAAAAATGGTGTTTAAAAAACTTTTTATATATTTTTTTATTACCTATTTTTACTCTCATATTCGCAGTAAAATCTTTAGCAACATACTTAGAGGGCTATAAAAGCTTCTTTAAATGATATATAGTTATGTATGGGTGTAGTTTAAATAATGATAGTAACTTTCCCAAACCTGTAATTTTAAGAATTTTTGATCTGTTGTACTCTGCTTCAAACATCTCTTTTTTTCTGGAGACGACCTTAAGTTTATTTTTTTTTATAACTATTTCAATCTCGTCCTTATAACGTCTAAATCCATGATGGTTTTTTTGAATTTTCAAATTTTTTTTCTTAAATTTCAATAAAAAAAATTTTAAAAATTTTTCAAATGGTAATAAATAATTATCTAAAAAATTTATGAATACGCTATCATTGCTTCTAAAAAACAAATAAAAATTCCCATCATCATCTAAGATCCTCCTAATATTATTAAAAAAGATATTTAATTCTTTTTCATTAAATAAATAGATTATGCCTGGTGCAAAAATATTATTATATGTATCATTTATCTCAAATTTTTGAGAAACAATATCTATGATGATGTATTTAATTTTATTATTATATTTTGGATATTCTTTATTTATATCAGATGCAGTTACATCAAACTTTTTAGACAGATGATATTCTAAATGACCCCATCCACTTCCTATTGATAAACATTTACCATAAAGTTTTTTATCTAAGTAATCAAAAATACACTGTGAAAAATCTTTATTAAAATGAGTAAATTTAAAAAGATCATCAAGATTAGAATAATTTCTTTTAATCTGATGTGACGTAAATTCTAAAACAGTTTCAAATTTTTTATCCTCTTTATCTTCTAAAGTGTATTTAAACCAATTTCTCAATTATTTTTTTCTGCTTAAGATATTTTTACTAAAAAAATGAAAATTATTAAATTTATACTTTACAATTAGTTTGTTATTGGTTTTTTCAATAATATAAAAGCCACCCTCGTTCAAACTAAAAGTAAATCCAGCAGGATAGCCATCTACGACTCTCTCTTCCACAACACCATTATGTGCGGTAACAATTGTATTTTTGCCTTTTTCAAAAGGTATGTTTAACAATATCTCTCTAACATTTTGATAATGAAAATCCTCTGTTTCATTCCAAGGTCCATAATGGACAAGTTTATTTTCTATAATATTTATTTCTCCTAAAGCTATCATCGCTGTTTGTCTTGCTCTACAACTTGGACTAGATACTATCGTTTTTATATTTAAATTTATTCTTTTAAAATACTCACCCATCATTTTTGCTTGTTCAACCCCTCTAGATGATAAGCAAACAGCTTTTGAAAACGAGGATTCTTCTGCATCAATATTATCTTCAAGTTCAATAGCATCATAAAATTTTACATCTAACCATTTCTCTCTTTCAGCGTGTCTAAAAAATAAAATGTATCCTGGGTTATTTAATATTTCGTTAAACCACTTTTTATCTTCTTCTAAGTAATTTGTAGAATATACAGTTTTNTTAAGCTTTGAGAGNATACGATCTTTTTTTTCATATAAAAAAATTATTGAAGCGAACGTAATTATTATTATACAAATATATAAAATAATTTTTTCAATAATAAAAAAATATTTTTTCATTTATAATTTTATGAATATTTAACATTATTTTTTAATATTTTATAATTTTATTTTCAAAAAAATAAAAAAATTGAATACTTATTCATAAGAAATTAAACAATGCCAATGATCACCATCGTAATTATAAAAAAAGGGATATTTAAAAGAATAATATTTTGAAATCCATTCACATTTTTCAAAAAATATTTTTGAGCCATCTCCCCAAGGATAATCATTGAAATTTAAAACTTCACCAGCTGGTAAAATCTTATGATACCTATTACAAGTATAGAGATAAGATTTATTACTTTTAACAATATCAAAATAATTTTCTATATCAGAAAATTTCATTTCTTGAAAAGATGAAAAATTTACAAATAAATCTATTCTATTATTCTTTAAAATTTCTGAATTATCAGGGGGTATCAAAAAAAGTTTTATTTCAGGTTTTAATAAATCTTCTTCTTTTTCAACAACACAGATACTTTCTTCATTTAAAATGTTATATTTCTTCAATATTAAATAATCATGGATAAGTACTTCACTTAGATTAATTGAATATATTCTCGCTTCAGGATAAATAGACAACATACCTGATAAAAAATTAATTTTGCCATCTCCAATTACACATGCAGAATTTATTTTTCTTTTGATATTTTCCCTTATTTTTTTAAAAAAAAATACATGTTGAATATTATCTATGTTAATAATTCTATTTTGCTTTTTAAAAAAATTTTTATATTTTTTGTACTCTTCTGTTTCAAATATTTCATTTCCGTAAATTTTACTCTGGAAAAATTTGTGAGCTAAACTTGAAATTAAATTATTATTTGTAAAAGATCCAAAGCCAAGAAATTTTTTAGTATCTAGATATTTCTCATCATCCAGCCTGTTTAACCAAAATGATGATTTATAATTATTTGATTTTTTTAGATAATTGTTTAATTTTTGTAGAATACTCACGTAAAATCAATATATACAAACTATAATTATTAATAATATGAAATTTAATATTCTAATTACAGCATTTCCCTTTGTTAATGAATATAAAAAATTAAAGAAATTTTTTAAAAATGATAATTTTAACATCAAGATTGTAAAAACTGCTCAATCTTTAAAAGAAAAAGACCTTTTGAAATTGATAAAAAATATTGATGGTGTGATTTGTGGAGATGATGAGTTTAATAAAGATGTATTAAAAAAGGCAAATAAACTTAAAGTATTGTCTAAATGGGGCACTGGTTTAGATTCTATTGATTTAAGAACTTGCAAAAAATTAAATATCAAAGTCTATAATACTCCTGGAGCTTTTACCGAAAGTGTAGCAACCCAAGCTTTGGCCCTAATACTAAATTTTAATAGAAAAATTCTTCTAAATCATAATAATATTAAAAATGGGATTTGGAATAAACCTCAAGGTTCGACTTTAATTAATAAGAATATTGGCATCATTGGTTTAGGAAGCATTGGTTCTAGAATTTCTGAAATGTTAATACCTTTCAAATGTNAAATTTTTGGAAATGACATAAAAAAAATTAACNNAAAAAAATTAAAAAANCTTAATTTAAAAATTAAACCTAAATCTTTTATATTTGCTAAATCTGACATAATAATAATCGCCACTGATTTAAATGACACCACCAGACATTTAATAAATACAAAAACATCTAAATTAATTAAAAATAAACCTTTAATAGTTAATATTGCCCGCGGGCCGATTATAAATGAAAAAGTTTTAGTATCATTATTAAAAAAAAAAATTATTACAGGAGCCTGCCTGGATGTCTTTGAAAATGAACCAATAAATATTAATTCAAAAGTCACAAAGTTTAAAAATGTGATACTTACAAGTCATAATGCTTTTAATACAACTGAAGAAGTAAACAAAGTTCACGTCAATACTTATAAAAATTTAGTATTGGGATTAAAAAATGAAAAATTTAAAAAAAAAACTAAAAATTTACGAAAATAAGAAGATTTTAATTACGGGCCATACTGGATTTAAAGGAAGCTGGTTAAGTTTTTGGTTAAACTCTTTGGGAGCGAAAATTTATGGCATATCAAATGGTATACCTACAAAACCCTCTTTTTTTAAAGCATGTAATGTACATAAAATATCGAAAAGTTTTTATTTTGATTTAAATAATAGACAAAGAGTAAAAAAAACAATACATAAAATTAAACCTGATTTTATTTTTCATCTTGCCGCCCAATCACTTGTTAGTAAATCTTATAGTGATCCTGATATAACTTGGGAGACTAATTTAGTTGGTACCAAAAACATTCTGGAGGCTTTATTAAATTATAAAAAAAGTTGCTCTGTCGTAATCGTTACAAGTGACAAGTGTTACAAAAATATTGAAACTCATAGACCTTATAGTGAATCAGATATTTTGGGAGGAACAGATCCATATAGTGCATCTAAAGCAAGTGCCGAGATATTATTTAATAGTTACTATCAATGTTTTTTTAAGAAAAATAAATATATATCTTTGGCATCAGCTAGAGCTGGTAATGTAATTGGTGGTGGTGATTGGGCAAATGATAGATTAATCCCTGATTGCATTAAACTTTGGAATAAAAATAAAAAAGTTATAATAAGAAATCCCAAGTCAACAAGACCATGGCAACATGTGTTAGAAGCTTTATCAGGCTACTTGCTATTAGGTTATAATCTTAAAAAAAATAAAAAAATTTCAGGAGAATCATTTAACTTTGGACCCGACTTAAGAAAATCATATAACGTTAAAAATATATTAAAGTTGGCTCAAAAAAATTGGAAACGGAGTGAATGGGTAATCCAGAAAAAAAGAAAAAAAAAATTTAAAGAAGCAAGACTTCTAAGCTTAAACTCATCCAAAGCAAGAAGAGTTTTAGATTGGAAAATAAAAATTAGTATAAGTATTGTAGTTCAATTTGTTGTTTTATGGTATCAAACATATTATTTCCGTAAGAAAGATTTAATAGAGATTACAAAAAAACAATTAAAATNTTTTGAAAATTTGAGATGAAAGTTGTTATTTTAGCAGGTGGTTTAGGCACTAGACTCTCTGAATATACAAATTTAATACCTAAACCGATGGTAACCGTAGGTGGTAAACCAATAATTTATCATATTATGAAGCATTATAGCAATTATGGATATAATGATTTTATTATTGCTGCCGGTTACAAACAAAACATAATTAGAAAATTTTTTAAAAAAAATAAAAATAAATGGAATATTGAAATTATTGATACAGGTCAAAATACTATGACTGGGGGAAGGATCAAAAGATTAAGAAAATACTTGGGTAAGGAGGATTTTTTAGTAACTTATGGTGATGGTTTATCAAATATAAATTTGAAAAAATTAGTATATTTTCATAAAAGTAATAAAAAAATTGTTACCTTGACAGCTGTCAGGCCTCCAGCAAGATTTGGTGTGATAAAAATATTTAATAAAAAAGTAAAATATTTTAAGGAGAAATCATCTTTAGACGAAGGTTGGATCAATGGTGGATTTTTTGTGATGAATCATAAAGTTTTTAACTATCTTAAATCTGATAGCACTTATCTAGAGAGGAAACCTTTTGAGGAATTATCAAAAAAAAACCAATTGTTAGCATTTAAACATACTGGAAAGTGGTTTTGCATGGATACTAAGAGAGATAGAGATAATTTGAATAATTTATTTAAACAAAAAAAACTAAATTTTTAATTGAAAAAAAAAATTCTAATTACAGGTGGTACAGGCTTCTTAGGTTTTAATTATCTTCAATTTCTAAAAAAAAAAAAAAATTATTCTCTTTATTCATTGTCAAGAAAACCTCCTGATTCAAAAAAAAAAATAAAAAATGTTAAGTATCTATTTGCCAACCTATCAAATCCTAAAAGTTTACTTAAAATTAGTAAAATTAAATTTGATTATGTAGTTAATTTTGCTGGAAATATAAACCATAAAGAAAAAATTAAAACTATGAATTCGCATTTCAAAGGAGTTGTAAATTTAGTTAAAATATTGAATAAAAGAAATTTAATTAAATTCGTTCAAATTGGTAGCTCTGTAGAATATGGAAAAATAAAATCACCACATGTAGAACCAAAAAAAATTCCAGTAAAAAAAAAAATTTATTCTGTTTATGGTTATGCAAAATTACTTTCTACAATTTTTCTTATGAGGGAAAATCAAAAAAATAGTTTTCCATCAATTATAATTAGGCCTTATCTAATCTATGGTCCATATCAAACCCCCGATAGGTTAATTCCATATTCAATTATTTCATGCTTAAAAAAAAAAAATTTTCCTTGTTCAAACGGATCTCAAACTAGAGATTTTTTATATGTTTCAGATGCGATAAATTTCATTTACAAAGTAATGACAAACAAAGATGTTGGGATGATTATAAATCTAGGATCAGGAAAAAGGATTAAAGTCAAAAAAATTATTAAATATATAGTTAAAATTTGTAAAGGTGGCTTTCCAAATTTTGGACAGATCAAATTGAGAACTGATGAACAATTAAATTTATATCCATCAATTTCTTTAGCAAGATCAAAAGAATTAAGACAAAAAGTAGGAATATTAGAGGGTTTAAAATTAACTATTTCACACTATAAACGAAATCATAAATGAAAAAAAACATTTATGTTATTTCAAATGATAAAATCTTCAAAGATAAAGACAACAATTTCTTCGGTCCTAATAATGATTTAGATAATATTCTTTCATCATTTAAATCAAAATTTAATGTTTATTTAATTGCCAGAAAGACCAAAAAAAAAAATAAATTTAGATTGGGTAAAATTGAAATATTTAAAAAAAAAAATTTTACAAAAGATATGAAAATTTTTATGATTTCGTTAACACCATATAATTTCTTTATTTTATTTTATTTAATATATATCAAACGACTGAATGTTAGCGGTCATGTATATTTCAGAAGCGATGGTTTTTTGGAATATAAATATAGGTATGGTTGGTTTGGATATTTTATTTATTTTTTAATGTTTATGTTTATCAAAAAGAAACTTAACTTAATAAGCTGTTCAAAAAATTTTACAAATATTAATTGTAATTCAATAGTTTATCCCTCAGAGTGTGATGATGACTGGTTTGTTAATCGAAATGAACCTCAATTAGACAAAATTCGTTTTTTATATGTAGGTCGTTTTACCTATGACAAAGGAGGTGAATTTTTAAGGTCATTATATGAAAACAAAAATAAAAAAAACTTTAAATTTACAATTGTTGGTATTAAAAAAAATATTTTTAGTAAAGAACAAAATCCATTATTTGAATTCCACGAAGTAATAAATAAAAAAGATGAAATGATTAAAATTTATGATCAATGCAACATTTTTTTGTTGCCCTCATATATAGAGGGTTTCCCAAAAGTCATTAATGAATCTTTAGCGAGACAAAGACCGGTAATTATTTTTGATGAAATTAACTATGTAGTAAATGGACGAGAGGGTATTTTTCAATGTAAAAGAAATTTTGATGAACTTTTTAAATTATCTAATTATATTATAAATAATTACAAAATAATTCAAAATAAAATGCTTACAAATAAAAATTATACCAAAATAAATTTTCAAAAGGATTTATTGAATAAAATTTAAATTTATTAAATGTCGTATATAAAGATTAAAAGCGAAAAATTTAATGACTTTTTTGCTTATGGAATAGCTTTTTTTCCATTAGCTTTAATTTTAGGTTCTTTTATTGCAGAAGTAATTTCATTTCTTTGTATTATATTCTTTTTGCTTTGTTTAGATAAAAACAATTATAAAAAATATTTTTTAAATAACTTTTCAAAATTTTTTATCATATTTTATTTATTAGTTCTCATAACTTCACTAATCAATTTTAATAATTTCAGATGGTTCATACCTGCACTATTTTATTTTAGAGTATTTTTGTTTGCGCTATCTGTTTGGTTTATTTTAGATAAATCAAATTTTTTTGAGAGTAAAAAAAAAAATATTATAATTATTACTTTTTTAGTTTTAATTTTTGATTCTCTATATCAATCATTTAATGGAGAAAATTTACTAGGATACGAAATTCAAAGAGAGGGAAGAATTTCAAGCTTTTTTTTTAAGGAATTAATTTTGGGAGGTTATGTTTTAAGATTGCTTCCAATAGTTATAATTATTTTATTGATTAATGCAAAAGATAAAATTAATTCAATAATATTATGTATTTTTTTAGCATTAAGTTTATTAGTAATAATTCTCAGTGGTGAGAGAATTTCAACATTTTTAGGCTTTTTATATTTAATTTTACTATTGCTGTTAAGTGCTAGGATAAGAAAATTTCTTCTAGTTTCCTTGTCTATTTTGGGAATTCTTTTAGCTGTAATTTCAATTTCTGACTTTGGAAAAATTAATTTTAAAAAAAGATTAATTGATAAAACCATCCAACAAATTTCTGGGAATGATTTGAATCCAATTTTATATGAAAGAAAAGGTGTAAAACGAGAGCTTGGTAAACTTTTTGGAAAATTTTATATTTTTTCTTACGATCATCATGCCCATTATATTTTAGCTTCGAAAATGATAATAGATAGTCCTGTGGTTGGAAAAGGGGTTCGTGGTTTTCGTTGGTTATGTTTTAAAACTGATAAATATAAAAATATAGACAACTCTGGATGTTCTACTCACCCACATCATACTTATTTACAAATTTTAGTTTCAACAGGAATTTTTGGTTTAATGATGTTTTTATTTTTATTTTTTTACATTTTTAAAATTTACTTTAAAAATTTAGGTCAGAAATTTGATCAAAGAAATGAAAATTTAATTTATCAAAACATTCTTATTGGAATCATAATCGTTAATTTATGGCCACTTGTGCCTTCGGGAAATTTTTATAATAATTGGTTAAGTTTACTATATTTTTATCCTGTTGGTTTTTATTTATATTTTAAAAATAAAGCGAATGACTATGAAAAAACTAGTTAGCATTTTAGTTAATTGTCACAATGGTGAAAAATTTCTTAATCAAGCAATTGATAGTATTTTAAAACAATCTTATCATAATTTTGAAATAATTTTCTTCGATAATGCCTCAACCGATAAAAGCTTAAATATAATTAAGAATTATCAGGATAGCAGAATTAATATTTATCAATCAAAAGATTTTTTAACACTTTATGAGGCACGCAATAAAGCCTTAGATTATTGTAAAGGAGATTTTATATCCTTCCTAGATGTTGATGATTTTTGGCATGTTGATTTTTTAAAAAAAAGAGAAAATTTTTTTAATCAAGAAAATAAAATGTTNTCNTATTCAAATTGGAACTTTCNANNNNAAANAAAAAAAAAATTAATTAAATCAAAAGAAAAAATTTTTTCAGGTATGATTTTCAATGATTTATCAAAAAATTATGTAGTTAAAATGAGNGGTTTAGTTATAAATAAAAAAATCTTCGAAACAATATCTGAAAAATTTAATTCTAATTATAGCATAATAGGGGATTTTGACCTTGTTATGAAAATGGCTTTAAGGTTTGAAGCTGATAGTATTAATGAAAATCTGGTAACTATAAGAGTCCATAAAAATAATTTTTCTAACTTATATAGAGAATTACATTTTAAAGAATATCAGGACTGGTATAAAAATCTTGATTTACAAAAGGATATAATTAAAAAAAATTTAAAATATTTTAAAGAAAAATTATCTTATCTTAAAATTATATATTTGTTAGTGAGCAGAAATAAATTAAAAAGTATTAAAGAGATAATTAATTATCCAAATAATTTTAAAAAGTTAAAATTATTAGTAATATTCCTAACTCCAAATTACATAATAAAAAAGCTATTAGATAAATAACTTTATTCAATAATTCTTATTACATCAAATGCTTCAGCTTTTTCAACTCCACAAATACCACCTCTGTATATTTCTAGAGCATCAATATTCTGGATTGATCTTGGGTGAGGATAATTACGAAGTTCTTTTTTGTAAAAATTAAGAAGTTTTCTTTTTTTTTTATAAAACTTAGTGATATCAACAAATTTCTTAGGAATAAATTGTTGACTCGAGGGACTTGCCCAATCTGTTGATGATGGAATTTCATAAGTGTAAAATTCTTTAATTTTAAAATAATTATTTGGTCTACATGCTGTAAATGTGCTTTCAAAAGTAATTCTGTGATCTATATTATTATCACCAGGATGATTGGTAAAAATTGCGTCAGGTTTAATCTGTTTTAGTACTTTAAAAATTTTATCATTTATAAAATTATGTTTATACTTGTTAAGTTCAAGGTTTTCTAAACCCAAAAAATCAACTATTTTAAATTTTGCATACTTCGAGGCTTTAATTGCCATATTCTTTCTTTCATTAATTTCATAATTCTTTTTTTTATCAAACTTATTTTCATATCGTCCCCCGACCCCATCGGAAATGTATAAAACATTAACTTTATTTTTGAGACTTATATTTTTAAGAATTGTTCCACCACAGCCAAGTATTTCATCGTCTGGATGAGCTGCGATAATTAAAATATTTTTCATTAAACGCTTATGTTTTAACAAAAGAAGATATATATACAATTAATATAATGATAAACAAAACTGTCAAAAAAAGGTCGATTTCATCAAATAAATTAAAAAAAAGATTGGATATAAACAAAAAACTTGGAAGTAAAGATCTAACTTCTTGGTTATTCAAAAGATATAATATTAAAAAAGATGATTATATTCTAGAAGTCGGATGTGGAGTTGGACAACACGTTGAAATAGAAAAAAAAATTATTGGAAGAAAAGGTCTAATTTTAGCAACTGATATTTCACAAAAATCTTTAAAGAATATAGATTATACAAAAAATGTTATAGTTAAAAGAATTGCAATGGAAAAACTACCACAATATTTAAGCAAGTTGAATTTAAAATTTGATAAAATTATATCTAGTTATGCATTTTATTATGCAAATAACCCTTTAGGATTGTTGGTAAAACTTAAAAAATATTTAAAAAGAAAAGGTAAATTTCTTATTACTACTCCATGCTATCCACATACACTCACTGAATTTGCAAAAAAAAATAGAACTCTCTCAAAGAAAGCAGAGTCCTATATAGATTTTGGTGTAAAAAAATTAGAACCCTTCATTAAAAAAAAAGAAAAAAAAATATTCTATTTTAAAAATAGATTATTATTTAGATCGCAAACTGATTTAATTAATTTTTATAGATCNACTGTTTATTANAAANAAGAAAANGAAAAAATNTTAACAANAAAATTTCAAAANAAAAATAAATTTGAGGTTATTAAGAGTGCTAAACTTTACAAATTTGGTCTATGATATTAGATAAATTTGAATTAGTTTTTTTAACATTTTTCCTTATTACAAACCTATTCGTTTTTTTTTATTTTGATTTTTTGAAAAATACTATAAGAATATTTGATAATCCAGATCATATCTTAAAAAGACATAAAAAAAAAACGTCTTTATTAGGTGGAACGATTTTAATATTTAATTTTCTTTTATTTTTTTTTTTAAATTTTTTTTTAGAAAAAAATCTAATAGAACTTGTAAATAAAGAAATTGCCTTTTTTTTACTTTTAGTAATTTCTTATTTTCTAATTGGATTATATGATGATAAATATAAAATTAACCCTAATTTAAAACTTTCTTTAATATTAATTGCAACAATTTTAATTGCGTTAATTTACCCAGATTTTTCACTTCGAATGATTAAGATCTCCTTTCTTGAAAAGAATTATTTTTTTAATAATTTTTCAATTCCTTTTACAGTTTTATCATTTGCACTATTAGTAAATGCACTGAATATGTTTGATGGAATAGATTTACAATTAATTACATATTCAATTTTTATATTCGTAGTTCTAATATTTAAAGATGTATTCTTAATTTTTTCAATAATAATGTTAATGTGTCTGATCTTTATATATATTCTGAATTTTAAAAACAAACTTTTCCTTGGAGATAATGGCGCTTTTTTATTAAGTGGAATTATAGGTTTTATATTTGTAAATAAATATAATAATGACCCTCTTTTTTTTTCTAGTGATGAAATTTTTTTAATATTAATGGTTCCGGGCATTGATATGTTAAGATTATTTACTGTGAGAATTATCAATAAAAAAAATCCATTTAAGGGTGATCTTAATCATATGCATCATTTATTAAAAAAAAAATATGAAAATATTATCAAAACAAATTTTGTATTATCTCTATTTTATGTAATTCCATTTTTATGTTTAATCGCTGGCTTTAAAACCTACCTAATTCTTTGTTTTTATTGCATTTTATATATTTCATTTTTGAAAATTTTATTAAAGACATCAAAATGACAAAAATTTATTTTATTGTTAATACGATAATTAATAAAATAATTTATTTTTAAATTTTCAGTATTTATGAAAGTAGACTTTTTTAGACATTCAATACCACTTAACACCTATTTGAATTTTAAAAAAATAATTAAGAGTGATATTATTACCTCTGGACCTGTAGGAGAATTGGTTGAAAAGAAACTTGCTCAATATTTCAAGGTAAAAAACGTAATCTTAACAAGCAGCTGGACTTCAGGAGCAATAATTACTCTGTTAAGTTTAGGTTTAAAAAAAAATGATGAAGTTATTATTCCGTCAATGACATTTGCAGCTACTGCTAATGTAGTTGAACTTTTAGGAGCTAAACCCGTAATCGTTGATGTAGAAAAAGACTCATTACTTTTGAGTTTTGAGGAAATAAAAAAAAAGATTAACAAAAGAACAAAAGTAATTTTTCCAGTCCATCTTTATGGAAATATGTTCGATACAAGAAAATTAAAAAACTTTATTAATAAAAAAAGGTATAATATTAAAATACTTGAGGATAGTGCTCATGCTATCGAGTCAACTTTTGATGGTCACAAATCTGGCAAGTGGTCAAAAGCAGCGATATTTTCTTTTTACGCTACTAAAAATATTTCATGTGGAGAGGGAGGTGCCGTTATAACTAATGATGACGAATTAGCAAAAAAAATTCGTAGACTTAAAAATTTTGGTTTAACACAAACAGCTCTAGAAAAATATAAATCAAAAAAATATTTTGAAGTTGAAATGTACGAGCCTGGAATTAAAGCAAACCTATCAGATTTATTATCATTTTTGATATTACCCCAAATAAAAAATATTAATAAAAACTATATCTTAAGAAAAAAAATTTTTGAGAGGTATATTAAACTTCTCAAAAATATAGATGTTCAGCTCCCTCAAATTCACAATAAATGCAAGTCTTCATATCATATTTTTGTAATTGGAGTTGAAAGTAATAAGAGAGATAGAATCATAAAGTTTTTAAAAAAAAAGAACATAGGATGTTCTATTCACTATAAACCCTTACATAAAATGTTTTTCTATAAAAAAAAATATNATTTAATCAAAAACAATTTTAAGATAAGTGATAACTGGGGAAAAAGCTGTATCACATTACCTTTCCATTTAAAACTCACTGAGAAAGAACAAATTCACGTTGTTGAAATTTTAAAGACAGCGATTTTAAAAATTAAATGAGATATTTAGTTACAGGCGGTGCTGGATATATAGGAAGTTGTGTATCTCAGCACTTGATTGATAAAAAACACGAAGTTATCATAGTTGATAATCTTTCGACTGGTTTAAAAAAAAATATTCCCCGAAAAAGCCAATTTTATAATATTAATATCCAGGATAAAAAAAAAATAAGAAAAATTTTTAAAAAACATAAAATTGATATTGTAATGCATTTTGCAGCCTTCATTGACAATGAGGAGTCAGTCTTTAAACCAAAAAAATATTTTAAAAATAATTACTTAAATGGAAAATCATTTTTTTCGTCCTGTATCGAGCAAGGAGTTAATAAGATAATTTATTCTTCTACTGCAGCTGTATATGGAAATAAAAATAAGAGAGTCAGCGAAAAGGACAAGTTAAGTCCCATGTCTCCATATCCATTATCAAAGCTCTTTTTGGAAAAATACTTAGATAAAAATAAAAGAAAAATAAGCTGTATTATATTAAGATATTTCAATGTTGCAGGTGCTGATCAAAATTTAAGATGCGGTTTTAATATTAATAAAGGATACAATCTAATTTTGAACCTATGTCGCTCTGTATATCAAAAAAAAAAGTTAATAATTAACGGCAATAATTATAAAACGAAGGATGGAACTACAATCAGAGATTATATTCATGTCAATGATTTAGCTGAAATTCACTACAAAGCTTCAAAATTAATCAATAATAAAAAAGTTTATTATAAATTAAATTGTGGATATGGTTTTGGTTTTTCAGTTTTAGAGATTCTAAAAGAATTTAAAAAGATATCAAAAAAAAAAATTAATTTTGAATTTGGTAAAAGAAGAAAATTTGATATTATTATCTCTATTTCTAATCCATCAAAATTAAAGAAACTTATTAATTGGAAACCAAAACACCAGTCACTAAGCCATTTAGTAAAATCGTCATTAAATTGGTTTAATAAATCCTACAAAAAAAATAATAATAAAGTTTATAAATGAGAGAATTTAAAAAGTTTTGGTTTTTTTTATCAAACAAAGAAAAAATTAATTTTTTTTTAATTGTTTTTTTTGCGATTATACAAGCTTTTTTGGAGTTAATAAGTATTGCAGCTGTGATACCATTTATTACATTTTTACTTAAACCTGAAGAATTAAATAACTATCAGTTTTTTTCAGATTTTCTGTATTCAATAAATTTTTTAGAACATGAAAATTTTATTGTTGTCTTATGCCTGGTATTTTGTGCCATTTTTCTAATAAAGAATATATTTATAGTTTTAATAAATAAAAAAACTTTTGAGTTCATTTTTAAATTTAGAACAAGTTTGCATATTGATTTATTAAATAAAGTTTTACATCAAAATTACTTATTTTTCGTAAATCAAGGTTTTTCAAAAATTAATAATATTTTATCTGAAGAAATAAATAATTATAGTGTAAATACAGTTAAACCAACAATCAATTTATTTAGAGAAATTATTATCTGCATTGGTTTATTTTTACTTGTCACCTACACAGGCCATTTAGAAAACTTGATTTTTATAATTCCTTTTATATTTTTGATTATTTTAATACTAAAAAAAATTAATCGATCTATTCAAGATTGGTCTAAGACAAGAATTCAAAATAAAGAAAATTTAGTCAAATTGAAATATGGATTGATACATGGAGTAAAGGAGATTTTGATTAGCGGAAGAATAACAAATTTAATAAAACATTTTAATAAAAACTATATTTCACTTCAAGGTATAGATATCAAAAATAACACTATCTCTACTTACCCCAAAGCATTGTTAGAACAAACTGTAATATTTATTTTCATTTTAATTATAATATTTATGAATTCAAGCGGTGACAATTTTGATGATACTATAATTATACTAGGTTTTTACTTAGCGGTGTCCTATAGATTATTGCCAGCAATAAATAATATTGCTGTTTCTAATCAACAATTAAAATTCGGTAAACCATCACATGATAAAATTTTAGAATATTTTTTATTAGAAAAAAAAAATATTTTTTTTGATAAATCAAAAGAAAATGTTTTAGACTTTAATGATAATATAAAATTAGAAAAAATATTTTTTTCATACAAAAATGACAATTTATTTGAAAGTTTAAATCTACGAATAGATAAAAATGAGATAATAGGAATTTATGGAGAAAGTGGAACTGGAAAGTCAACGTTGTTAAATATTCTTGTCAATTTGATTAAACCACAAAAAGGTAATATTTATTTGGATGATAAATTAATTTCAGACAAATTTAATATTCGGAAATATCAAAATTTATTTTCCATAGTTACACAAGAAAGTTTTTTAATTAATGAGACAATTTTAGAAAATATAGTAATTGATAAAAATAATTTTGATAAAAAAAAACTTGAGGAGTCATTAAAATTTGCATCTTTAAATGAGACTATTAATTCTTTAGAAAGTGGTTTGAATACCAGAGTGGGAATGGCATTAAAAAAATTGTCCTCTGGTCAAAAACAAAGAATTGCTATTGCAAGAGCATATTATAGTGATAGAGAGATTTTAGTTTTAGATGAAGCCACAAATGCATTAGATGAAAAAAATGAAAAAAAAATATTTGAGAATATACAAAAATTAAAAAATCAAAAAACAGTAATAATTATTTCACATAAAACTGAAAATTTAAAAATTTGTGATAAAGTGTATTTCGTAAATGAAAAAAAAATAAAATTAAAAAATTAATTCTTTAAAGTAGGTGAGATATTTATGATTAAAAATAAAAAAATTTTAGTAGTAGGAGCTGGCGGTTTCATTGCTGGTCATTTGATTAAAGAATTAATAAAGAATGGTAATTTTATAACTGCAACTGACATAAAACCTAAAGAATATTGGTTTCAAGATTTTGATTCTGCTAAGAATTTTTATTCAACAGATATGAAGGATATCAATAATTGTAGAAAAGTTACCAATAATATTGACTACGTTTTTAATATGGCTTGTAATATGGGTGGTATGGGATTTATTGAAAATAATAAAGCTGAGTGTATGCAATCTGTATTGATTAATACTAATTTACTAATTGCATGCAAAGAAAAAGGTATTAAGAAATATTTTTTTTCCTCAAGTGCTTGTGCTTACAATAGAAAAAAACAAGAAGATATATTTATTGAAGGTTTAAAAGAAGATGATGCATATCCTGCCGATCCAGAAGATGGTTATGGATGGGAAAAATTATTCAGTGAG
>FUFK010042062.1_pt1 | contig 40498 bp, 45 predicted proteins | sample 1021851 | NCBI WGS metagenome assembly FUFK01 (sample SAMEA51879418, study PRJEB19060) | metagenome
CACACCTATACGACTTATGGTAAGATCAGATTGTGTAGTAGCATTNCCTGCATTTGTACGTATAACTTGGTCAAGAAGGTCTATTGTATCTGCAGGTAGATCATATTGTGCTGTTCCTGCTACTACAGATATAGTGCCACTATCTATTGTCCACATATTAATACCACGATTCTGCCATTCTATGGTCATTAGATTCATAGACCTGCGAGCAGTTCTTAAATCATAACCCGAACGCATCTCTCTACCTGCACGTTCCCAAGCCTCTTCAGCTATCTCCGTGAAGTCCATCTCAAATGCGGTTGTTCCCGATGTCGCCATATCCTAAACTTTCTTTTACCTTACGTAAACTTTCTGTATGCTCTCGTTTTTTTAGCAATCTTTTTGGGCTGTTTAGCCACTTGTTTACCTTTTCTAGTTGCCTTGCGTTTAGCAGCCGTAGAACGGGCGTATTCAGCGGGCGAAAGAGCCTTAATTGCTTTTTCAGGTAAGTAACGCTCGCCTGTTGCCTTTGGCCCTTGTGTACTAGGTTTACCACTTTTGGTACGCCATTTCTGCTTACCCCATGCTTTTAAACTCCTTTGTGACTTTTTTAACGCCATTAGCTAGTATATCCTCCACCAGCTTTCTTATACGCTTTAGCCATCATCTGAGCTTTACGAGCACTCCACTGACCAGGTCTACCACCCTTACCACCAGCTTTTATTCTATTAAAAATACGCTTACGTAAAGATGGTTTTGTGTAGTTACCTGCCTCATTGACTCTGCTTTTACTCTTTTTCTTTTTTACAGAGCCTCCTTTTTTATAATAAACTCGCATTTAAGCACCTGCCATAGTCACCATTTTAGCGGATTTAACACCTTTTCTAGCCACACCACAGCCACGGACTTTTCCTCCGCCTCCGTATTTTTTGACTTTGCCACCACCCATCATATTCTTTTTCTTTGGCATCATGGTCATACCACCACCCATCATTTTCTTGACTTTACCTCCAGCCATCATTTTCCCTTTGCCATCTGCTGCAAAGAAAGGAACTTTCTGACCTTGATCGTTGGTAACCATCTTCAATTTACCACCTTCAGCATACATGTTTTTCATGTCCATGTTTTTCTTTTTATTTTTCTTTTTCATTTTGTCTTTCATTTGTTTTGGCATACTTGCTCTATTTATCATTTTAATCTCCTAACATTTCCATCGTCTACGTGCCTGACGTAAACGGCTATTTGGGTTTTTCGCAGCTTTAGGGAATTTTTTCATTTGCCCAGCACTACGTGCACAAAAGGATTTGCGTCTTTTTGCAGCTTTGCTACCAGGCTTAACTTTCCCAGTAACAGCGGTTTTTAGTTTAGATCCAGGGTTGTCTCTACGATACTTGGCTACACCTTTTTTAGTCATACCAGCACCAGCTTTAGTGGGACGCTTATGTCCCCCTTTTATAGTGTGACCCTTCATTGTGCCTTTTTGTGCCATATCTACCTCTATGCGTAGAATACAGTTATATTATCTGCCGTATCTAAAGTATACTTCACACAAGCTCCACTCTCAAATAAAACTCCCTCTGAAGGTATAGTTCTATCTATAGTATTGTTAGCTGTTCCAATAGTCCTTGATTTAAATAGTGTAGTGCCACTTTCAGGTGTGCCATTTATAAACTCCACATCACCTGCTGTACCACCTGACACCACGGACATACCTTTTAATCTTACTCTATTAGAACTTTCTACTGCTTGAGCACACAATGTTCCTGAACCTACTGTTATGTTGGCTGCATATTTAGCAGAACACTCAACTGCGGTAACAGTTAAGAATAACTTTGTGCCTGCTATGGTTTCAGCCGATCCAGTTGATGTTATAACTTCAGTCAAAGCATCGCCAAAAACATCTGTGCCTGTAATTGTACAAGTTTTATCTTCATCACCTGTGCCAGCAGTTGTAACAGTTACATTTCTGGCTGCACCACCCAAAAAAGTCGTGTTAGCCATTGTCGCTGAAGTGTCTGGTCTAGCTGCAGTAACTAATCTATCTGCATCTGCTGCGTTCTCATCACTGATGGTCAGAGCTCGTACATCTGATAAACCTGCCATAATCTAGCCTCCAAATTATCCGTTGTTATAGTCGAAAGCCGCACCATGAATCCTGACGAGGATTTTACCTGCTGTATAAGCAGCCTCTGTTGCATCACCACAAGTTAGATACAGATATTTCTTGGTTAAAGCTGCAAGAGTTGCTCCTGCACCGCCACTTATTTCACTATGCAGTCCTAATGTTAAATCACCGTTGTTAAATAACACAGTTCCGCTAGTTACTGCAGCATTTTCTGCTGTTGTGCCTGTTGCAGAACAAACTAAGTTAATATCAGGATCTCCACCTGTAGGAACTTCGAGACAAGCGAACTCTACTCTGTATGGTATACCGTTAACTTCTTTAGTTAACTCAGCTATGTAAGCATTAGCAGCACCACCATCAGTACCGATAACATCATTAGCTGTCCCACCAGAAGCTAAACCTCCATGTAAGTCCACTAATATAGTTGTTACAATGTTACCACCAATTTTATTTATAAAGGTGTTTATTGCTGCATCAGCAATACCAGACCCATGTGCATTTGGAGTTATATTGAATATAGTAGCCGCAGTTCCTAAACTAGCGTTGTTAGCACCAACTGTTGTCCCTGCTGCAACTATGTTGTCTCTACCAGAAGTAGCAACCTTTTGTACTTCTAATACACCACCACTTGAAGCGACTATCTGCTCTGTTAATACACCAGTGGTTGCATTTTTGGATATTGTTTTAAAACCGTTTTCGGATCGGACGGGGCCGTTAAAAGTTGTATTTGCCATTTAAATCTCCTTGTCTTGGCATGTTGAACATTATTGTTCATCAAGGTTTAGTTTATTATACATAAAAATAAAGGGGTGACAAGCACCCCCTTAAATAAAAGTTTTATGCTCCTGGGGAACCAAAGATTCCTAAAGGATCGGAGACACCGAATGAGTATCTCTCTCTAGCCTTATAACGACTATTACCTGTATCAAAGTCAGCATCCATAGATGTTGCCATTGGGCTACGTGTAAAGTGCTTTAAGCCATTAGGAACGTCAGTTAATAGGAAGAAAGCATCTGTATCAGTCAAATAGTGATTGATAGCATAGCCCTCTGGGATAGACCCATTATTCTTTAATGCGTTTAGGTCGTTATCCGCTGATCCTACTCTGCCCTCTGTCTCTAACAATCTTGTTGCCACAAACTGTAAATTCGGTGGAATAATCAGTTTTCGAGGTTTCGCTGCAATTAGGAGTCCTCTTTCATCTGTCCATCCTGCGATCTGAATAACAGCAGCTTCTAAAGAAGTTTCGTTAAGATCAGCAGCCGTAGCTGGTTCGTTAGAGTTAGTTCCACCACTTACTAATGGGTGTGCAGTAGAACAAAGCTCTACTCCGTCTCCATAAGTAGTACCTGAGTCAAAAGCATTATTTAATATAGTTGCTGCTTTTACCTGCTTGGTGTACGCCATTGCACGAGCTAGTGCTTTTGTATAACGTGCTGACAAAGAGTCATACAAGTTATCTTCGATAGCCTCTTCTGTTATTGAAAAGCCCATCGCCACTGTTTCGTGTGTGTAGCGAGCGGTGAATGCTTCTTGTGCAGTGTCATACTCGATGGCAGAACCTTCGTCTTTGACTGGTGCTGCAGAGAAGCCTGATAGTTTAGTTTCTTCCTCAAAAGAACGGTCAGAAGTCTCTGATTCAAAGATCTCTGCATGTTCTTCCCCGTATTTTGCATACTCTAAACCGAATAATGCGTTAAGACCAGGAAGTAGCTCTTTAAGGAGTTGTGCTCTTGAAATTGCCATTGTCTATTCCTCCTACAGTCCAACAGGGTTACGATAAGCGTGTCCACCGATGAACACATTACTGCCATTGTCAGTATGTGTGCTGTAGATAACAAGCACTTCTTGGAAAGCATCTGCTCCCGTTGCTGTGCTGTCAACCACATCAATAATCTGAAATGGTAGTGTCGAAGTNGTAGCAACTGAACCACTGTTNATNGCTAACTTACCTCTTCCATTAGTAGTATTTAATGTATTACTAATGATTGAAGCCTTGTTACCAATAACAGTTCTTGCCACTGTTGCCATTGTTGTTCCTGAAGAACAGACTGCCGCTTTCAATATAACGTCAGGATCGTCAACAACAAATGCACTAATATCACTAGCAACAATGCTGCCAGGATATTGGTTTCTAAATGTTAATTGACTAGTGTTTGGGTCTGTATAACTACAACCCATAAAAACGCCTAGTGTCCCAGTAGCTGGGAAGGCGGTTGTACTTCCGTCTCTTTCAATAGTTCCGTCATTTACACGTTTGACTAAGTCGCCTTTTCCGATAGCTGTGCCATAGTTGCTGGCTATCTTCATTTGTCGAGTAGCACCTGTGTAAGGACGACCACCAATTAAACCAACGGGTACTAGCCCATAAGGGGCATCAATAGTTGGATAAGCCATAGATTTGGTCTCCTGTTAAAAATTAATTACCTTTTCCAAAAGTGACCTTCGTCTTCCTATCATTAAAGAGAGGCATACGAGGATCGTTCTCTCGCATGAGGTTGTTGTCCACTGATCTCATTTGATTGTCAGTCTGCGACTTAAAGTACGCAGTTCTTTCATTCTTGAGCTCAATCGGAGCCTTACACAGCATTAACCCTCCTATTACAATGTTATCTTTGAATTTTTCATTCTCGATAGTTACNAAAGTNATTTCTGGNTGNTCNGANGCTTTTACAGGTTCCCAACCCTCACGTAATTTTGAGGAAACATTAGTAGCATCTACTTGACCTTGAGTGCTTGTTCGTATCCAACGATACGTATACCCTTCTTCTGCTTTTGGCGAGGGCAATGTTTCTGGTCTTGTCCAAGCCTGTTTTCGAGTAGTAGTTTCACGTACAGTTTGTTCACGATTTATTCTATTCTCAGCCATTATTTTTTCCTCATTTCTTCTGCAACCTTCTTGGCGTATAATTCAAGTGGGACTCCAAGTCGATTAGCNAGATTTACTTGTGTTTGCGTTANTCTGACCTTTTTAGGTGCTGTGCTCCGTGTAGCGGGTGCAACCACATTNTTTANCTTCGGCTTCTCAGTCTCTACTTCTGTTTCACTGTCCTCAAAATTCTCTGGGAACAATTTTCGCATACGAGCATCTATGGTCGAATAGTACTCATCGGTTTTGGCGTAGTCGTTGCCATGTTGTTTGACAAGTTTGCTGTGCAACCCCAAAGCGTAACTTGTCATCTCGTCATCAACGCCATACCATTGGTTTTTTTCATGCCAACTCGATGCCTTTTGGTCAACGACTGGGGGTGGGGTGTTCCCCTCTTTATTTTGTACCTCACTATTTTCTTCTTGTAAAGCAGGTATTTTAAAATTATCTAACTTATCAGATTTAATCTTAGCAGCAGTTATACTTTCTTGAGCTGTGACTACAGCTTCTGAATCACCAGCATCATAAGCTACTTTATATGCTCTTTTAGCTTCATCTAGGTCTTTCTCTGCTGCTTTCTTAGCAGCCTCTAGCATAGCTGTCTGATTTTTGTTTTGAGTTTCTTTTAGTTTCTTGTTCTCATCTACAAGCCTTTTTGCTAAACTTTCAAGCTCTTGTTTCTCACGAAATGCTGCTTCTTTAGCTCTACGCTCGTCATGATAACCCTTACTAAAATGTTTTATTCTGTTACGAACTTTATCAGAATATTCTCCTAGTTCTTCTTCTGTTATTTCAGCAGGAGGTTCAGATGGTTTACGACCTCTATCTGCTTTAGGAACATCATTAACAACTTCTATTTCGTAGTTGTCTTCTTTTGTTTCTTTTTTATTTTCGGTCTGCCCTTTTTCTTCTTTGGAGTCTCCGTCAGTGGCAGAGGCTTTTCCAGAAATGTCAATTTCGACAGCACTAGATTTTTCAACTTCAATAGTATCTTTTTCATTTTTGTTATCATTTGTATCCTCGTCAGGAAATTTATATTCTACTTTTTGAAATGGCATTGTTTACTCCCTACATTGCTCTCTTAATACCAGTCGGATCATCTATAACAGCTTCTATAGAATCGTCATTCATTAGACGATATTCTAATCCATTGACTGTAAATCTTGTACCTGTATTAGCACGGAACATCACATAGTCTCCTTGCTTACACCAAGCCCCTGTCGGAAATCTTTCTTTATCCGCATATGCTTGATCGCCCATATCCATAACTAACCCCATTATGGACATTATGTGATCGTGCCTTTTAGTAGTATCTGTTTTTAATATATTACTACCCTCATATGTATCTTTTTGTTGAGGTAATGCCACTAAAACACGATACCCTACAGGTTTAGGGAGTTGTGCATCTATTTCTTTATCAGTTAGCACTGTCTGATCTATTGCTGGTTCACTCATCTTCACCGTTCTCCTGTTGACGCACGAGGTCTTCTATTATACCGATACTGACTCCTAGACCTCGGATTAAGCCAGTAACTTCCTTATATTGTGCGTAGTCCTTTGGGCCACCACTTGTAAGAAACTGTATTGAAGTTAGTTTTTGTTCTTCTATATTTTTCTTTAAAACATCTAAGACTGTTAACCCCATTTATTTACCTTTCATCGTTTTCATTATATCTAACTCTAATTTACCTTTATTAAATCGAGTATCTTCTTTTATTTTAGCCCCTGCTTTTTGAGCATCTAAGGCTATTTCAGCTTTATTTACCTTTATTTCTTCTGTTTTTAATCTAGCATCAACAGCATCTTTCTTCTCTTTTCTTATCTGTTCTTTTTGTTTTATCTGTGTATCTGCNGCATCTTTTTGTGCTTTTCTTTGTATGTCAGCTTGTCTAATATTTAATTCCTGTTGTTTCATTTGATTTACAGGGTCTTGAGCTGCCTGTTGAGCTTGTCTTTGGGCTGCCTGTTGTTTATGTGCTTGTGTTAATTGCTGTCCAGCATCAGCTACAAGTCTAGCAAGATTAACTTCTATATCCTCTGGTAACTCTTCATTAGGATTAGGTAGAGGTGCTCCGAGCCGCTCTTCTATTTGTTTCCTGTAATTAAACGCTAAATGTTCTGCTATGTGAGCCTGCAACGAAGCCATTATTTGTTGTGCCTGTGGATTTTGCCCTATCATTTGTGCGATAGCAGGATCTTGCATAAAAGCTGTATGTGTCTTTATGTGTGCGTCATGATCTTGATATATAAATGCTCTCATAGGTTTACCAGTTAATGCGTTCATATTCTCACTAACAGGGTCAGCAGGTTTTAAATCTTCTTTCATAGGTACAAGTTTGTCTGCGTTCTTAACACCTAAAACCTCTATCATCTGACGATGTAGTTGTTTTAAATCATATATCTGTGGTGCAGATGTAGCCATTTGCAATACAGCTTGATACTGTACAACTCTCTGAGCCATAGTTGTGCTGTTAGGATCACTGACAGGTATAACGTCAACTAAACTATAATCGGCTTGTCTAGCACCCACTTCACCTCTAGCAGGTTGATAGGAGTATTGTGCTGGTGCGTATTCTGATATTATGGTTTTTAATAATTTAAACTCTTGTTTCATGGCATAATGCACACGAGCCTGCACTGCTGCCATAGGTTTTAAAGTTCTTTCTAGTAAAGCAAGTGTTGTTCCAACTGGAGCATTTGCTGACATATCAGATATATTCGTATCACTGATAGCCCCTAATCTTCTACCTTCTGCTGTTATACTATTCAATAAAGCCAATAAAGTTTGGCTAGGCTCTTTGTATGGAAGTGGCATAATATTATCACGAATACTACCTGACGGCACATCCACATCCTTAAACTCCCCAGGCTCTATCGGTGTATCATCACCTTTGATTCTTAAACCTCTGGACTTCAAACCTCCTGGGAGATTAGACAATGTGCCTGCGTCAACAAGTTGTCTTATGATAGATGTACCTGCACGAGCATACCCGCCTATGATATGTATCAAGCCAAGCCCATAGAAACCAAACCCAGGAACGTAAGCATAGTGTACAAAATGCTGTCGTTTTAATGTAAGGGGATCTTCAGGATTCCAATTTCTACGTATCGCCAGTATTTCACCAGTTCCTCGTTCAATACTAACAACATACGGCTTGGCTATCTCTTCTTCTGAGTCATCCACGCCTTCAATAACTAAATCAGCATGGACTTCATATATTGTGTATCTTTCATCATCCGTTAAAGAGTATCCCCCTTCTTCAGCTTTTCTTTCTTCTATATCTGTGTGATATGGTTGTGGTTCTCCTAGATCATCTAACTCTCTATAAAAACCAGCGACTTGTAATTTTTTTAGTTCATTTTTTGTCTTTCTCATTACGTGAGTAACACGTTCTGCTGTCTCTATGTGTGACGCACCATAAGGAACTATCACGTCTTCTGCGGGTACATATAATGACATCTGTCTACCCATATTAGGATCATAGTATATTTTTTTAAATGCTGAACCTGCTAGTCCTAGGTTATACAATAATCTTTCATGCTCAGAACGATACTCTACCATACGTTCTGTAAGCTCATAATTCATGTCAGCTTTTACACGATTAGCTGCTTCTTCTTTTTCTTTTGTTTCATCGCCTAATATCTTTGTCTTTACAGGCCCTGACGCTGGNAAAGTTTCACTCATTGTTTCAGCTTGGAATCGTATGGCAGCTTCTGCTAACACGTTAGAGTATACTCCACAAGCCCCTTCCCAGGGCTCTGTGCGTTCTTCATACTTAAATCCTAACACATCAAGTCCTTTTACAAACGTATCTGCCCACTCTTTTCTACTTTGAGTATCTGCATCTATAAGACCCACAATGTCAGAAGATAACACATTTAATACATCTTCTTCTAATTCTTCAGCAATATTAGCACTAAAACCACCTTTTTTAGTATCATCCCCAGGGACTATGGTAACCTCTACACTACCATCATCTAGTGTAACCATGTCAGGATTTACTATTTCAATCTCTAAATCAGGCTCTGGTAGTTTACCATTTGCCTGTATTCCTTCACCCATGATATTAGGAGTTAATGCTTTTTCTATTGCCATTAGTAATATCCACTTCCTCTACGTTTAAAGTATTGAACTTCTTCTGGTTCATCACTTGGTAGTCTTATAAACCCACCCTGCCTGAATCGCATTAATGCCATAACAGTTGAGTCAACTAAGTCATCATGACTCATAAACGGAAATCCTGCAACTTCTTCTATAACCTCTTCCGCCCACCGAGTTTCTGGAACCCAACATAATCCCGATGATACTATATCAGATACAGAGTTTAGTCTAGCTAGTTTATCTCCTGATCCTCTATGTGGGGTATACTCCTGTATTGGTAATCCCATCCTACGCATTTCCTGATACAGGGCAACACCAGAGTTTTTCTTCTCCACAATAAAAGAATCAGGCTCCCACTCTGTATATTCTTCCATAGCCATATTTTTTAACTCTGGGAACTCCATACGCTTTTTTATACTATTTAACAATATAATATTATAATTATCTACCTCCTCATTAAAAAATACACCCCACGTTGTAAGTGCTGTATAGTCAGCACGATTATGTGTTTCTGCTGCTGCATCTAAAGACATGATGACATACTCACACTCTGGTGGGTATTCTTTCTTCCATAACTGCCACCACTCTCTTTTTACAAGTGCGGCTTCCTCTGCTGTTGGTTCTTGTTGGTACTGTGCGTTCCACTGGAATGTAGGCATAGATGCTTTTGTTCTTAACAAAGCCTCCATGTCAAAGAACTCAGGCCACAAAGGTTTCTGCTCTGACTTTTTTGTTTTCTTATTTACTATGTCCAATATAGCAGGGAACTCCACAACCTCATACTGGTCAGCTCTATCATTCTGTGTCATATCTCTAGTCACACGCCCCGTCAAATCATCCATGTGCCAACGTGTTTGTATGATAGCCACACGTCCCCCAGGCATTAAACGAGTTCGTGCACCAAATGTAAACCACTCATACGCTTTCTCAAATGTACTAAAATTACCATTTATAACATCTTGTTCTGAGTGTGGGTCATCCACTAATAATAAGTCCGCTCCTCTACCAGCCAAGGCTGAACCTATACCACAAGCATAGTATTCGCCACCGAAATTAGTGTTCCATCTACCTGCAGATTTAGAATCTACAGCCAAACTCACGTTAGGAAATATAGCTTGATACTGGTCTGTAGATATCAGATTACGTACTTTTCTACCAAAATCTACGGCTAAATCTGTGGTATGTGATACCATCATGACTTTCTTATTAGGATTTCTACCTAGAAACCATGCAGGAAAGAATATAGATACCAACTGTGATTTACCATGGCGTGGTGGTATGTTTACACATATTCTATCTTTATTGCCCTGTTCTATATCCATAAGAAGATTGGCTAACATTCTGTGATGTTTACCTACAATGTAATCAGGCTGCATATGTTTACAAAATTCTATGAGATCATCATACACTGATCTTGTGTACTTTCTTTTACCCAACTCATCTACGAGTTTATCTATTTCTTGGACTTCTTCAGGCGAAAAACTATCCAGATTATCTAACATCTGTTGTACTTCAGCCTCTGTAAAGTCTAAATTTTCAGTCATTTTTTAGCTTCCAAAAGTACTCATCTGTGTCTCCAAGACGATATTCGTTACCATTTTCTACCTGATATTCTATTGTACTGACCTTAAAATCAGGCTTTAGTGGCTCTGTGGGTGTCAACGAGTTATCGTATAATCTCATTCTATTATTAGGATATAGGCAATATTGTCCATTATTTAACTCTAATAAATTAAAAGATTTATGTTCTTCAGGTGTTTCACTGGTGCTGTAGTCAATAACATTCTCATCACCGTGATAATTGTCCAATGTGCATATATATCTACCTTTTTGTACGCCAAAATCCCTTGTTAGCACTTCAAAATCCATAGAACCTATGAATTGTTTGTGTAAAGCTGTGACATTATAGTCCATACAGTTCCAAAACTGCAGATTTGGTAGATCCATATCCTCTTCAGGAACTCTTTCTCTGGATAAAAACGCAGAAATAGGTAATTTATCGAACAAAGCTCCATATTTTGGTAAAAAAGTCTCAAAATAGAAGGCTCTGCCTGGGATTGACTTGGCAGAAACCCAAACTCCCTCCACAAATTTACCAAAACCACTCTGGTGATTCATTAAATACTCTTTTCGTACCCAAACTTTCTGTGCTGGAAGGTTACAAATTAGTTTACTCATCTTTTAATCCAAGTTCCTCGTCTACATTTAAAGATTCACCGTCTATAATTACTGCTTCTTCGACTGAATCTTCTACTTTTACCAATTTATTTAACTTATCACGTAATTTTTCTCGTAAATCGTCAGTTGATTGATGTGTTATAGTCACTTCTGACTTTTCTGCAAACAAACCAACGTCAGATATCTTACCCAAAAGCTCCAAAGCACGTATTCGCACCTTGGGATCAGGGTTTTCAGTCTCTAACAATAACTTGTTAGTCACTAAATGCCGTACATGAACAGCACTTTTTACAACAGACTGTCCAAATTCTTTTAATATACTATCAGTTAATACCAAAGATGCAGGTGTAAGTGCAGCCATTTTATTATTTGTGGCTTTCTTTGAGGTTTTATCAGGATTCTCTGCATACGCCAACGTAAGTTTAGCTGCAATATCCTTGTCTTCTGCGTTTGGATTTAAGTCAAGACCGTGCTTTGACAGCTCTTCTGCTGTATTTTTTGAGGCTTCTGCACGAGCTTTTAAATCCATCTCTGGTAAACTCGGTTTCAATTCCACGCCCATCTCAGGTTCTGCGGTTATCGTCATGTTGATTAGTATATACACAAAAAAATTTTTTACGCAAGTAGTTTGGGACTCCAAAGGGGGGGTCTCCTATTTTGAGCAAAACTGAAAATGTTTGTGGAAATTAGTAGTATATAGGAACACACACACAATAATATACAAACGGGTGTATGGGGGTAGGTGGGTAAAATAAAATACGTTTTAGTGCAATACTAACAATAAAAAAGTATCAATAAGCAGAATATAACACGACAAAGCAATATAATTTGCTATTCTAAAACCATCAACAGCAGTTGATAAGTTTTAGTGCGATACTAAAACTTTTAACATTCTTAGAACGAAAGGAAAAATATCATGTCTAAGAAAAACTTTTTGGAGATGCCTACTCCTGCAGAAACAAAGGCAATCGTTGCATGGGGCAAAGCCTCAAAAGATGCTGACAAAAAAGGCGATACAATGGTTACGTTGTTCGTCAAGTCTGATAGAAAATCCACTGATTTCTTGACGCCATTACTCAAGAAAGATGGTACAATGAAAAATCCGGACAGTACGTCTACACCGGAATTTTATCATCATGTGCAAGATTTACTTGCTCAATCTTTCGGAAAACAGCTTTACAAGGCTTGGTTAATTCCTAACGATACCAAAGGCTTAACTGCACAGCAAAAATCAGATCGAAATTTTGCTAAGAAAGAAGTTGGTGCTCGAATGGGGCAGATCTCTAGACGTCTCAAAGATAAGAAATCTAGTGGTGGTGCTAAGTCTAGGAAAGAGATATTCAGCAAAAGAATTGCTGATAATATCAAATTAATCAATGATCTACAAGATGGTCAATGGAATACGTGTCCATCTGACGAATTGAAAAATTTGTTATCTCAAATCAATGCTTTACTTCTTAAATCTAAGTAAAGTTTAATTAACTTGGGGCAAGATAAAACTTGCCCCTTTTTTTTGAAAGGAAATATCATGAAGTACAATGATAAAATTCAAGAGCATATAAGACGCAGACAAGCACGTCAACAAGCTCAAAATAGATTTACTTTTTTGCTGCAAGATCAACGAGCAGAAAATATTCAACGTCAAGAGAATAATAAAAACGTTGAAAAGATTATGAAAAGTAATGACATTGATTTTGCCAAGTTAATGATTAAAAATGGTGTTAAAAAATCATGAAATCATGTTTAATTTTTATAGCAGAATTTTTAGCTATATTTGGTTTGATGATTATGATTTATGTCATATCATCATTACTTGGAGTTTTATTTAACTTAATTTAATAAATTGCCCCTACTTCGGTAGGGGCTTTTTTTTGTGCCTAAGATACCAGTTACTAAAGTAGCGTTGAGCCTTAGAAGTTAGTGCGACACTAACAAAATGAAACCAGTTCTTGGAGTAGCGTTGAGCCTTACATCTATGTGATAACAAGTTATGGTGTATTATATGACAACAAGTTAGTGCGACACTAACATAAAACAAGTTCACACGAAACCAGTTACTGAAGTAGCGTTGAGCCTAATGTTCGGTAATTTTTATAATGTTCTGCGAATGTTCGGCAAATGTTCGTTTTTTTTACACAACATCCGTACATTATGTTTTAGTGGTAACTAATGACAAACAGTGAGGAGCATTGAGCATACTTGCCTATCAGCTTTTGCAGTTTAATGTAGTTTCTTAACAGTTATATATAATGTTCGTTTTTTGAATTATTACTTCGATATATTAGTGTCGCACTAACAAGTTTACAGAATGTTCTGTAATCGAGACGGGGTCGTCAGCAAGTTAATAAAATCCCGATCTTGCCGAACATTAGAACATTTCAGAAAAATCAAATACTTATTCGTATACTATAAAGAACATTACAGTACATTACAGAACATTACATTATATAATACTATTTGCTACAGCAGCCCAAGGACACGACTCATCTACCACAGATTAACACGTTTGTACACCCCTTGACAAAGACTACTAGGTGTGGTACTATATAAGGACAATATAAATTTAACTTTATTTCGGAGGAGCAACACATGGCTACAACAAAAGTCAAGCGAGAATACAAGAGATTACCCAAAGGCACTCAATCACATTGGGAGTGGCGAGGTAATGGGTTTGTAGAAGTATTCACTATCAAAGGCAACCGATACGTGAAACATTACACACCCGACAATGTTAGTGCGACACTAACAATTAACAACAACTAACCTAACAGAAAGGAACTACTATGACTACAAATATTCACAAGCTACCAAATACTGACAATGTTAGTGCAACACTAACAGAATCAGCACCGTCAATATCTTCATCGGCAATGCTAGTCGAGTTATCGATCTCTACGTGGACTGGTCGTAAGCTAGACAAGCAGGCATCACAAGTTGTTACCACAACCAACAACGCATCAAGTGGTGTCGCCAATGTACACAAGAAGTTACTCGGTGACTGTGCAGAGTTGGACATGATACAGAAGTTTGTCGGTAATGTTCGCAACGAGCATTATGCCATGACAATGCCATGGTCTGACACAGGTATTCGATTGTTACCAACTGCACAGTACTTCAAGTACCACAGGGTAATGACGGACTTCGCCAACTCGCACAAAGAACTTATCACAAAGTTTCTCAATGCTTATGCCAATCGTGTCGCAGATGCACAAGACAAACTCGGTGACTTGTTCAGACGTATGGACTACCCAAGTCCCGATCAGATAGCGAGTAAGTTCAACTTCAATATCTCNTACATACCACTGCCCGAAGTCGGTGACTTTCGTATCGATATCGGCAACGAGCAAAAAGAGGTATTGCAGAAAAGCTACACCGATTACTATTCGTCTCAACTTAGTAATGCAATGAATGACGTATGGACACGTTTGCACAAGGTGCTTACCAATATGTCCGAACGCCTTGACTATGCAGACAAGGAGACGAAGAAAATATTTCGTGACACACTCGTCACGAATGTCGTTGATATTGTCGAACTGCTATCGGTTTGCAATGTCACCAAAGATAGTAGAATGGAGTCTATGCGAGTTAGCCTAGACAATGCTTTACGTGGTGTCACACCCGATGCCTTACGTGAAGACGAGTTTCTACGTGCTGAGACCAAGCAAGCGATCGATGATGCCATCAAAGCATTACCATCACTTGATATATAATTTAACAATAACAGTTAGTGTGACACTAACAGAAAGGAACTATCATGACTAATAACAATTCAGCAGTGCAAATGTATGCACAATCAATCGATCAAGTAACCAATGCTATTAAGCAAGGTGGTCACTTACGAACTGTCCTAGTGCAAGGTCACATGGGTACGGGTAAATCTTCTATCTTGTCTAACTTGGCAAAAGAACTTACCACACATACACCATGTTACTTTGATTGCACGACCAAAGACTTGGGTGACATCACGATACCAAAGCTAAACATGTTAGACGGCTCGGACTACGTTGCCTTTGCCACTAACGAAGAACTTGGTGTCCATCTCAACAAGCCTATCATTCTAATGATTGATGAGTACGGCAAGTCCAATCCATCGGTCAAGAATGCAATGCTACGATTGATGCTCGAACGTAAGATTGGTGGCTACACCTTGCACAAAGACAGTATCGTGTTTGCTACGACCAACTTGGGTGCAGAGGGTGTCGGTGACTTGTTACCACCACATTCACGTAATCGTATCACGATCGTTACCATGAAGAAACCTACCAACACAGAGTGGATAGAGTGGGGCATCAACAATGGTATCGACCCTACGTTACTTGGTTGGTGTAAGGATAACCCACAGTTGTTTCATTCTTTCGAGGATGTCAAGAACCCCGAAGACAACGTGTATATCTATCACCCCCAAGCACAGAGAGCATCGTTCTTTACACCACGTTCTGCCGAGGCTTGTAGTGACTGGCTCAAATCCAGGGAACACCTTGATGACCACACACTAACGAGTTTACTCATGGGTACTATTGGTGAGCGTGGAGCTATGGACTTGATGGCATTTGTCAAACTGGCAGATCAACTGCCTACACTTGAGAGTATCAAGAAAGAGCCTAAGACTGCCAAGATACCTACGAGTGCAAGTGCTGTGTGTATGGTGGTTTACCGAACACTGGCATCAATAGAACGAGACTGGGTCAACGCTTGGATGGACTACCTTGTCAGACTAGACAAAGAGGCACAAGGCATGTTCGCCAATGGTGTACGTGTCCCCAAGTATGCCAAGCAGTCACTTGTTATGACAAACAAGAAGTTCACAGACTGGGCTGTGCAGAACAACTATATGTTCGCATCAGATAAGAAGTAGGGAGGTAGATATGATGCTATATGGATATAATCTTGCGACACAAAAAAAGTTCACAGTGAGTGTGGAAGACATCTGCCGAACAATAAATTCGGATGGTGGCTTTTCAGATGATTACTTTGTGTATGTGTCCAAAGAAGATAGAGACTTTCACTTTAACGAAAACGTTAGTGTTACACTAACAGAAAAGGAGTAACTATGTTAAGTATAGGAAAAGAACTTACCACTGAGCAACGATTGTCCAAGGCAGTCGTTGACATCATGGGTAATCCAAAGTATGTCGCACTTGCAGGCATACTCATGATTGGCGAGAGGACAGTCAGCGATGACGTACCAACTGCCTGCACCGATGGTGTCAATGAGATATATGGTAGGGCGTTTACAGATAGTATCCCCGATGCACAACTACGTGGTGTTGTGTTGCACGAGAACTATCACAAGTTGTACAGACACCTTATCACGTGGCGACACTTGTACGATGAAGATGCAGAACTTGCAAACATTGCATGTGACTATGTTATCAATCTCAAGATTTACGATGACAACAANCATGACAACTTTGCAGTTCTGCCAGCCATGGCTTGTCTTGACGAGCAGTTCCGAGATATGGACACGGCACAAGTGTTCAATATTCTCAAGAAGAAGTATCGGCAACCACCACCCGATGGTCAACAACCGAACGCTGGATCTGGTAATGGTCAACCAACACAAGGTGGCTCGTTACCACAAGGTTTCGATGACCACGACTGGGAAGGTGCTGAGTCAATGAGCGAGCAAGACAAACGAGAACTTGCCAAGGACATTGACGAGGCTATCCGACAAGGTGCGTTGATTGCAGGCAAGATGGGTAGTGGTGGTGACCGTGACCTTGACGAACTGCTCAAACCACAGATCGATTGGCGAGAGGTGTTGCGAGAGTTCATCACGTCTACATGTGCAGGCAGTGACTACTCTACGTGGCAACGACCTAACAGACGATTTGTATCTGTCGGTGCATATATGCCGAGTGGTATATCGGAGAAAGTGGGAGAACTTGTTATCGCTATCGACACAAGTGGTTCGATCGGTCAACTAGAACTCACTGCTTTTCTATCCGAGGTGCAATCGATCTGCGATACTGTGTCACCCGATAAGGTACGACTGCTCTATTGGGACACACAAATCTGTCAAGACGAGAAGTACGAGATGCACGAGATACAAGACTTGGTCAAGTCCACCAAGCCACAAGGTGGTGGTGGCACTATGGTCGAGTGTGTACCCGATCACATAACGAGTGAGGGTATCAAACCTCAAGCATGTATCGTGCTGACCGATGGCTATCTAGGTGGCAGTTGGGGTTCGTGGTCTTGTCCAGTGCTATGGTGCATCATGGACAACAAGCAAGCCAATCCGACTGTCGGTAAAACTGTTCACATAAAAGGAAGGAGTATGTTATGACACGTTATCAGAACAGCCAAATGATAGAGGTAGAGGAAGAGTTCTACGGCTATCTAAACAACGATGGTATGACCAACGAGCAAGCCATCGTTAAGATCAAAGAGAATCACGGAGAACATTGGGAAGAATATATCCGTGATGTAATAGCAAAAGAAGTAACAACAATTAACAACATAAAGGAGAAGTTCTAATGTACGGAGTATCACAGTATGGCATGTCTAGGTTTGGTCTAAACAGTTTTGAGCAGGTGGAGGCTTGTTACAACAACACCAAACCAATCATCAGTAAAAATCAAACGTTGCAACACGATATACGACCTATCGGTGACAGAGGTAGGAAGTGGGAGCGTATCGCTAAAGTTTCCGATACTTGTTACATGTTACTCAATGGCGAGTTAGGTGACAATGCAACATGGTATTACAAGTGTGAGGAAGGCACTGAAAATTATATTATCCAAGATGTTAGTGCAACACTAACATTTGCACCAGTAGTATGGACTAGGCATGATGGCTACGACACGATACGTATTCGTAATGGGTCGGGTCACTATGCTCACAACTCTAGGTACTCGTTCATTGCAAGATGTTTACCTAACAGTATGAGTGCTATCATTGGCGATGGTAAGCAGTACATAGTCCATGACAATGTGAGGTATCTCTTACCCAAGAGCATGTGGTTTCCAAACAACCACTACAATGCTCAAAATGGTTTGAAGAAAGATGACGAGCATTACCTAGTGTTTAGGAGAGATCATGGTGATAGTCATAAGGTACTTGGTGAACCCATACATAGGTTCAAACTTACTGGTAACAAGTTTACGTGGCATGCCAAACGTTATGGCGTAGACGTGGCAACTAAGAACAAGTACAAGTCACAGATCAACGAACTGTGGGATTACATGTGTACAGTTGCACCTATGTTCAACAATATCTTTGGTGGTAGGAGTAGAGAAATGGGTCAAGGAGATTTCTACCAAGAACAATGGGAAACACGACAACTCAAATACAAAGCTAGACGTGAGGCACTCAACGAGGGTCGTGAGGAAGTGCAGAACTATGTGGAGAATGTTCTTAACATACCACAAGAGAGNGTTCACTACATGCGTGATAGTCAGATATACCAAGACTCGCCATGGAAACATGCTCATTTCCCAGTGCCTTTGATAGAGCAGATACTGGCTGATGACCAACANCCNATGCGTCTTAACTTGGTAAGAGATATTATCAATGACATGGAAGACATAGTGGACTGTCAAGACAAGCAAGAGGCATCGAAGATACGTTCGCAGTACAATCGATGGTTTAACAAGCACATGGGTTTCTCAAAACTTGTGGCTGATGAACACATAACAAAGGAGGAAGTGTGATGTCTAAGACAATTAAACGTAGGGACAAACGTTTCCTAGATTATACTAACAAGTCAGAGCGTCAATGCTTTGACTTGTGGTTAGCAGAGTGTCCAGTCGATTATGTGCAAAGTGATAGCTATGATGATTGGAGTGAAGACGATGGTACAGAAACAGAGTGGTATTTTTTTACTATGAAAAAGGAGGATAAGTAATGGATAGAATAAAAGAACTTGAGGTAGAGCGAAACAATCTTATGTCTGCAATAGATCAGAAAGATGCCTTTATTAACAAAATCAAGGCTTGGCTTGAAGACGAAGTCAAGTGTCAAGGTAAACATCCTTGGGACAACGGAGACGAAATGGTAGATGACGATGGAGGAGACATCTGCGTAGGTCGTTCCGAGTGTGCCGAGGGACTACTAAACCAAATAGAGAAATGGGAGAATGAATAATGACTAATAAGATATCGTATTGGAAAAGATACAAGGACAATCACAAACGAGTATCTAGGATAAGTCCTTACGAGATGGGTGACACTACAAGCAAACCCGAATCGTGGCACGGCAACCAAAAAACTTTAGAACAGTTTGTGCAGCAGTTGAGTAAAGAACTACGTGGTGTTAAGTTTACACGTAGGAGAGATGACTCTTACTGGATATACAGAGATGATAACCCATACGTGATGGGTTGGGTAGGGAGAGGTCTTAACTTCCTATCCACCACCACGAGTGATGACTATCTGTTTTGTGTATGTGCTAGGACTATCAACAACTGGAAGTACAACGATGGTAGTTGGCAACACTATGCCAAGATGTCAACGAGATGGGACAAAGCAATGAAGAATGCTAAAACTTATTTACGTGTGATGTCACCTCATGACATGGCATACATAAATGAAGATCGCATTGTGCAATCATTGAGTAATGTCACTCGACAAGAAGAGAACAAGTTGGGTAATCTTTACAAGTCGTTGTTCAACTCTGTGCAAGAAAGCTATGACTACATCAGAAAGTTCAAGGCTAATCGTGCCAAGGAACANACTGTGNTACAGTTCATGCACAAGATATACACAGAGAAACGTGAGTTGTTGGAAGACGATCCCGACTTCCTTAAAACATACGAGGACTTCCTTGCACAAGAGCAACAACTGAGTGAAGCCCTGAAGAAACAACACAAGGTGTATCACGTACGTGTTTACGAAGATGCTTTCAAAGTTAGGAAGTTTGATGTAACATTTATTGGTAATGCAGAGGGAGGCACACTCCCTACAAGCCAACCCATAAGTGATATGAGTCTGTCACCCAAGGTGGTGCTTGATGATAGCACGTTACCCGAAGATTTGTTGGGTAAGGTATCTGTATTAACAATGTTAGACGAGGGAGGGTTTGTCGATGAAGTTGGCTACAAAATTGATTCCACGATGTTTTATGTCATCACGGAAAGAAACTTCCACATCTCATCAGATACCACACGATAACAAGATATACCGTGTTTCAATAGACAATGGTAGCAAATGTGTTAAAATAACACCGATTGGTATCAATGGTATTGACAACCAAGCAGAGGGTTGGTATGATTCTGTTGATGTACTACCTAGATGGGTGCAAGAGAAGATGGCATTACTTATGATGTCCGATGCTCAACCACCTATCTACGAAGTGGATGACGTAGGCAAAAGGATTAACAACGATATCTTTTGGATATATCATCCGTAACAATTAAAATGTTAGTGTGGCACTAACAGTTTTGGGAAACCTTAATTTGTTAGTGTTGCACTAACATTGAAACCAGTTTTTTTGGGGGGCTAAATGGATAAGTTTAGTAAACGCAGAGCAAGTATAAGAGATTTGCAAAGACAATTAAAAATTAAGAATGAAAAGAAGACACCACAAGAATTAGGTGAGCATGAAAGGTTTGAAGATGACCCTCGTGCATTGAGAGAGATAGAATATGGTAGAGTGGTGCGAAAGCCTACAACACCTTTGAGTGGTGGGTCTACATTAGGTACAGTAGAGTTTGAAGATAAAAAATGGTCATGACACCCGAACAGAAAGTGAAGAAGAAAGTTGTAGCACAACTAAAAGAAATGGGTGCATATTACTTTACACCCATGACTGGTGGTTATGGTTACAGTGGTGTACCCGACATAGTGGGATGTTACAAAGGATATTTCTTTGGTATAGAGTGTAAGGCAAAAGGGAGCAACGAGCCTACACCATTACAGCAAAAGAACTTAGAACAAATACTGGAGCAAGGAGGCTATGCCGTTGTCATACATGGTGAAAACGTAGACAAGGTCAGTATTAAAGATTTAATAGAAACGTATAGGTTAGGTAAGCAATGAGAGCCTTTATATCCATTGCAGTAGAGGCGATGCTTTTTTTTGATATAGCTCCTTTCTGTCGTGACTCTACCATTGAAAAATGTAAAACTAGTCCCCCTTTACAACCCCAACGACATGATCGTTGGGAGGGGGCATTATTATGAGTAAATATATAAGGAGCAAAAGATTACAGTTTCATAATCATCATGCACATGAGGAGAAGATAGATATATCTCCTTACCACGTTGACAATTACAGACATTCTTGCAGGGAGGTCGGCACACGGTGCATACGCTGTGGCACGTTACCACGCACCATAGGAGAGGGGATACATTTTTCTTGTAGTTTATTTGTGAAGTGTGACGATTGTTATGCAATCGAGTCGCACTCGTACGAAAACCATGAAGGATTTAATTGGTTGTTTATGGATAATGATTTGAAACAGAAAACTGGAGAGGCAAGATCATTATCATTATTTAACAGATATAAGAAAGAGAAAAAGGAGGAAGATGATGACGATAGTATGTATTAATTGTGGAGGTACTGTTACACACGCAGAGGGTGTAGTGATATGCAGTTCGTGTGGTCAGTACGAATTACCTTTCGATCAAACAATAATAGATGCAGATGTACAAGAGCATATGGAAAAAGATAATGCAGAAACCGAGTAGAATAGATTTATTAAAGAGAGCCATAGAATATACAGATGGCGATAGACGTACGGACTACGGCAGTCCGATTGAGAACCACGAACACATTGCGATGATATTTAATTCTATCACAGGTAAACGACTTACAGCAAAAGACATTGCGTTGGTGCAGGTAGCAACCAAGTTAGCTAGAATGACATCATCTCCCAAGAAAGAGGATCACTATATAGATGCGATGGCTTACATAGGTATAGCTTATGAATGTGAAGAAGATGTAAGACGTGATGGTGGTCGTTACTTTTACGAGGACAAATAGGGAGTATAAAATGAAACAAGTATCTGAAGCAACTCAACAAGCTATCGAGAGACAAATTATCTTAGAAAAAATGAGAGGTAATAAAACTTTTAAAAACGTATGGATTGGTAATGGTTGGCTTTCAAAAGATGAGAATGGCAAGATTACATTTACTGCAACTAAACAAATGGCTTACTAGGATGGATTTAATTACGTTAGACTTTGAAACATACTACAGCAAAGATTATTCTTTGGGTAAACTAACAACAGAAGAATACATACGTGACCCAAGGTTTGAGGTCATTGGTGTCGGTATAAAACTAAATGATAAAGAAACGGAGTGGGCGAGTGGAACACATAAACAACTTAGAGAGTACTTACAAACGAACTTCCCCTGGGCAAACGCTATGGTACTTGCTCATAACACTATGTTTGACGGTGCTATTCTTAATTGGGTCTTTGATATTAGTCCTAGGGTGTATACCGATACTTTGTGTATCTCCCGTGGTTTTCACGGGGTGGAAGATAGCAGTAGTCTCAAGGCGATATCTGANAGNTATAATCTCGGAGTTAAAGGCACAGAGGTATTCGANGCGATCGGCAAGAAGAGAGAGGACTTTACGGAAAGTGAACTAAGTGCCTACGGAGATTACTGCATCAATGATGTTGATCTTACATACAAAGCGTTCTTGCACATGGCAAAAGATTTTCCTAAGAATGAACTAAAGTTAATAGATTTAACTTTGAGGATGTTTGTAGAGCCAGTATTAGATTTAGATCTAGGTCTGCTCGAACAACACCTCGCAGAAACACGTTATGAGAAAGAGTCACTACTACAACAATGTGCTGTCATGGGTGTNTCAAAAGATGATTTGATGAGNAACCCTAAGTTNGCAGAAGCACTGANGCGTTTGGGTGTAGAGCCACCTATNAANATAAGTCCTACAACTGGACAAGAAACATTAGCANTGGCTAAGTCTGATGAAGACTTCAAGTCTTTGGCAGAACACGATAACCCACAAGTAAAAATTTTAGTCAATGCTAGACTTGGTAACAAATCAACCTTGGAAGAAACAAGGACACAAAGATTTATTGATATATCAAAGAGAGGATTACTGCCAGTGCCAGTAAGATACTATGCCGCTCATACTGGTAGATGGGGTGGTGACGATAAGATAAATTTACAAAATTTACCGAGTCGTGGCAAGAATGGTAAGAAACTAAAACGTAGTATCATTGCACCAAAGGGTCACACTATCATAGATGCTGACTCATCACAGATAGAGGCTAGAGTCTTGGCTTGGCTCGCAGGACAAGATGATTTGACCAAGGCATTTGCCAATGGTGAAGATGTTTATGTAAACATGGCATCAAAGATATATAACAAACCCGAAGAAGAGATAACAAAGGATGAGAGGTTTGTAGGTAAGACAACAATACTGGGTGCAGGGTATGGCATGGGTGCTTTGAAGTTTCAGTCACAACTACAGACCTTTGGCTTTGACATGCAGATTGAAGAAGCACGGAGGGTCATAGGTGTTTATCGTGATACTAACTGGAAGATAAACAAGTTATGGCGTGATGCTCAAGACGTGCTACGGGCCCTGTACAACAAAGAACACCCAACACTCTTGGGGTGTGGTGAAGTCTTGGAGACTGTACCAAAAGAGAATGGCATACGTTTACCATCGGGATTGATGATGAGATACGGAGACTTGGCTTGTGAACAAAGTGATGGTAGGGTTGAATACAACTACAGAACTAGGAATGGTAGGACTCGTATCTATGGTGGTAAAGTTATAGAGAATGTATGCCAAGCTATAGCTAGATGTATCATAGGTGAGCAGATGCTCAAGATAAATAAAAGATACCGTGTCGTGTTAACAGTACATGACTCAATAGCTGCATGCGTAAAAGACGAAGAAGTCAAAGAGGCACAGACTTATGTAGAGGAGTGCATGAAGTGGACACCTGACTGGGCAGGGGGTCTACCGATTAACTGCGAATCGGGTGTGGGTAAATCATACGGAGATTGTGAATGAGTATATCCCCTTGGTCGTTCAGTAGAATTAAATCTTTTGAACAATGTCCTAAACAGTTCTATCATTTGAAGATAGCAAAAGATTACGAAGAGGAGCAGACAAGTGCCATGACCTACGGCACAGAACTCCATGCTGTGGCAGAGAACTATGTGCAACATGGCGAGGACATACCTAGAAGATTTGAGTTTATGAAACCAGTGCTTGACTCTCTTAAAAACAAAAAAGGTAAGAAGTATTGTGAAGTTCGTATGGGACTCACACAGGATCTNAGTCCGTGTAGCTTTACATCTAAACAAGTTTGGTGGAGAGGTATAGCAGACTTAATAATTATAGATGACACAAAGGCATGGGTTATAGATTACAAGAGTAGCAAGTCTGCGAAGTATGCAGACAAAGGTCAGCTAGAACTTATGGCTCTATCTGTATTTAGTTACATNCCAAAGATANACACAATAAATGCAGGATTGTTATTTGTTGTGTGTAAACAACTTGTCAAGCAAGTATACACACGTTCTGGAAGCAACGAGCTTTGGGATAAGTGGATTTCTAATTACAAAAAAATGGAAACTGCGTATAATAAAGATGTTTGGAACGCAAGACCAAGCGGATTGTGTCGTAGGCATTGTCCAGTAATAGAGTGTATACACAACGGGAGTAACAACTGATGGCTTATACAAAAACAAAAAGACCTTACAAAAAAGAATACGAACAACAAAAGAAACGAGGAGAACACCCGAATCGTATGGAGCGTCAGAAAGCTAGACGTGCATTGGATAAGAAAGGTGTTAATAGAAAAGGAAAAGATGTCAGCCACAAGAAAATGTTAAGTAAAGGTGGCAGTAATAAAGATGGTTATTTTTTAGAAAGTCCATCAAAAAATAGAAGTAGAAACGGAAAAAAGAAAAAAAAGGCTTGATTTAAAGCCCGTACAGCCACGAAACGAAACCCCCGTGTGTGATTGTACCTAGAAAAAGGAGTGAAATATGGGTCTTGCAGTATTAAAAAACACGTCAACAGGTATGCGTTCATACATATACCCAGGGACTTTCAAACCATTTAAACANCAAGAAGAGACAGCATCTTTCTTNGCTACAAGAAAAAGAGCATTTTGTTTTAACGAACAAGGCACTGGCAAAACTGCTAGTTCTATATGGGCATCAGACTTTTTGATGAACATTGGAGCAGTCAATCGTGTGCTTGTCATATGTCCNTTATCAATAATGGACTCTGTGTGGAGAGATGATTTGATGACCTTTGCACCACACAGAACTGTTGAAGTAGCACATGGCACACCCGACAAGAGAAAGAAAATAATAGAAGAAGGTTCAGACTTTGTAGTTATAAACTACGATGGCGTTGAGATTGTATCAGATACAATATTAAAAGGTGGTTTTGATTTGATAATAATNGATGAAGCCACACATTACAAAAACCCAAGAACAACAAGATGGAAAGTATTAAATAAGTTGTTAACAGATGATACATGGTTGTGGATGATGACGGGAACTCCTGCGGCACAGAGTCCTCTCGATGCTTATGGATTGGCAAAGTTGATGAATCCAACTGTTGTGCCAAAGTTTTTTGGTTCTTTCCGTGACATGGTNATGACACAAATATCTAGGTTCAAGTGGATTCCAAAAGATTCTTCTATAAAAACTGTACATAGAATACTGCAACCTGCNATTAGATTTACAAAGAAGAACTGTTTAGATTTGCCACCCATGACATATGTCAAGAGAGAGGTAGAACTTACAAGNCAACAAANTAAATACTANAAAGAACTAAAAACAAAGTTAAGAATGGANGTAACTGGAGAAGAGATAACCGCNCACAATGCCGCAATAGGTATGAACAAGTTACTACAAATAGCATCAGGTGCTGTCTATACAGACAAGGGTGATGTATTAGAGTTTGATATAAAGAATAGATACAAAGTATTAAAAGAGGTTATAGATGAGGCAAGTCAGAAGGTTCTTGTGTTTGTTCCTTTCAGACACACAATAGATTTACTACGAGATAAACTAATATCAGATAAGATACCCACAGATATTATTCGTGGTGATGTGCCTGCACATAAGAGAACAGAAATATTCAAAGCATTTCAAGAAACAACAATACCTAAAGTTTTATTAATTCAACCACAATCTGCGGCTCATGGTGTAACACTTACAAAAGCCAATGTGGTTGTGTGGTGGAGTCCCATAAGTTCGTTAGAAACTTATGCTCAAGCCAACGCTAGAGTACACAGAGCAGGACAGACACACAAATGCACTGTAGTACAACTGCAAGGTTCTAACACAGAAAAACACGTTTACAGGTTATTAGATAACAGAATACACCTACACACAAAAATAATACAACTTTACAAAGAAATACTTGACTAAGCCATCTCTAGTAACTATATATAAAGTATTAATAGATAAACGGAGAATGTAAATGGAAGAATCTTCCCTATCTGCTGAAAAGTTAACTAAAGCGTATATAAGAATAAGAGAGGAACGAGCATCGCTCAGTGCCTCCTACAAAGAAAAAGATACAGCGTTAGTTAATCAGCTAGACATGGTGCGAAAAGGACTTCTCGATTACTGTGAGAAACATGGTGTTGAGAGTGTGAAAACTTCCGAAGGTCTCTTTTATAGAACGACAAAGACAAAGTATTGGACTAGCGACTGGGAATCCATGCACAAGTTTATACTACAGCATGAAGTACCTGAGTTGTTTGATAAACGTCTTAATCAGTCAAACTTAAAAGAGTTTTTGGAAGATAACCCCGATGTATATCCCGAAGGTCTTAACAAAGACACGGAGTACGTCATAACTGTGAGGAAAAAATAATGGTAGGAAAATATGTACCAATAGAGGATGTGGCTAAACACTTTTCAGTTTCCATATCCACAATCCGAGCATGGGTGCGTCAGAAAGAAATACCCGATGATACTTACATAAAAGTGGGTAATACTTATCGGTTTAATATTGAGGACGTATCCGATGCTTTAACAAACAAGTCTAAACCATTGAAAGACAACGACAATATTGTCAGGGAAACTTGGCATCACGAAGATGACGTTGATAAAAAACATGGTATAGAAAAAGTAAACCTCGACCAAGATTATTAGGAGAGTGCAAATGAACGAGTCGATTATGAACTACAATATTAATGATGTAGAGGCTTTATGGCCAAAAATAAATAGAACCTATAAGTTTGATAGTGCAGAGCAGAGGTCTATACCTTGCAACGCTACAGATGCAGGGGCAGAATATAATATGCAGTTTCGCATGAGTAAAGATCAAGCCAAGGCATTGTACGAGGCGATGGGTAGAGCCTATGCAGAGAAGAAAGAAAGCAGTTGGCCTGCTAAACTACCATTCCCATTTAAGAAAGATGAGGATGGAACTTACACTCATAAGACTAAATTAAAAGGTGCTTATGGTACAGACCCTACAAGAAAGCCAATGCAGGTGGACTCCAAGGGTGTAAAGTTAGCTGATGATTTTCTGTTAACTACTGGTAGCACCGTGAATATAGCTGTGACTTTTACTCCATATATGTTGGGTAAAGATGCAGGTGTGTCTTTGAGATTAAGAGCAGTACAAGTTACTAACTACAAACCTATGGAAGAAGTATCACCATTTGGTGTTGTGGAAGGTGGTTATACTGCAAACGAAGATAACCCTTTTAATTCCGTTGAAGAACCGATAGCAGAACCTAAGAAAGTAGAAAGTAAAAAATCTACAAAAGAAAAGGTAGAAGATAACGATCTCTCTGCTATAGTTGATAATTGGGACGACTAGTCCCTCAATAATACCACTACTCCTTTTTTAAACCTTTCTCCATGGGTCGTTGTTGGAGGGGTAGTGGTAGCTTAACTTTATGGTTTGTCATGGAAAAAATATTATTTTTAAGGAGCGTACTAGCCAAGGAGGGATTCTACTGCGTATTTGCAAGTCGGATAAGAGACGACAAGAGAGTACAGAAATTTTACAAAGATATAGGTCAAGTTGCCGATGTGGCAGATAATTTAGATAAAGAAGGTTATGACGTATATTTTGCATTATCAACGTTTGTTGATCCAAGCTCTAGGAAAGTACCTAACGTAAAACACGTTAACACATTGTTCCTTGACCTCGATTGTGGGGTTGGGAAAGATTATGAAACACAACAGAAAGCTATATCAGCTTTAAAAGAATTTTGTAAGAAACTATCTCTGCCTAAACCGTTGTTGATAAATTCAGGTAGAGGTGTGCATGTATATTGGATTTTGTCAGAACCTGTCGGTGTGGATGATTGGTTGCTTACCGCATCAAAACTAAAGCATCAATGCACACAGCATAACTTGTTAGCAGATCCTGCTGTAACGGCAGATGCCGCAAGAGTGCTACGGATACCAAGCACACATAACAATAAGGTAGACCCACCATTAGAAGTTACATTTATAAGTAACTCTATGCCTGACACTGTGGACTTTGATGAGTTCTCTGAATTATTAGGTGGTGACCCCATACCCGTACCAAACAGATATGTGCCTACACAAAATAATGCTACGTCAGAGGCATTGATAAACAATGTAGAAAACGTATTTAAAGATATACTTGTTAAAACGGCAAGTGGTAATGGTTGTCAACAGATAGGCATCATAGCTAGAGATCAAGANACAATCAGCGAACCTTTGTGGAGAGCAGGATTATCTATAGCTAAGTTCTGTGTAGATGCAGAGAAAGCCGCACATTACATATCGAAGGGACACAAAGATTATACCAAAACAAGTACAGACAAGAAGATGGACAACATAAAGGGGCCTTATCTCTGTAATACATTTGATGAATACAATCCCGAAATATGCACAAAATGTAAGTTTTGGGGCAAGATAAAATCTCCTATATCTCTTGGTAAACGTATAAGGGAGGCTACCGANGAAGATAATGTAGTAGAAGCTCCTGCTATAAATTTAGTAAATAGTCCTACTAATAAGTATACCATACCTGCATACCCACGACCTTATTTCAGAGGTGCTAATGGTGGTGTGTATGTTAGAACTATAAAGTCTAGTGGTGATGTAGATGAGAAACTTATATACCATAATGATTTGTATGTAGTAAAAAGACTGAGAGATATAGAGGTTGGTGAGGCAGTCGTGATGCGATTGCATTTACCAAAAGACGGAGTTAGAGAATTTACGTTACCCCTCACAGCCGTGACTTCTAGGGAGGAGTTCCGTAAAGTAATATCAATGCAAGGTGTAGCTATTACAAGGATGGATGAACTTATGCAATATACAACTACATGGGTAAACGAGTTACAAGAAAAGGGTACAGCCGATGAAGCGTACAGGCAGTTTGGTTGGACTGGTGATGACTGTGAGTCTTTTATATTAGGCAATGAAAAGATATACAAAGATAGGAAAGAGTTTAATCCACCATCTTCACAGACAGCGTCATTGTTTCCTGCCTTTGAACCAAGAGGCACTCTACAAGAATGGAAGAAAGCTATAAACTTCTACAACAGAGATGGGTTTGAACTACATCAGTTTGTTGTAGGCACGTCATTTGGTTCACCCCTGATGCAGTTCTCACCTATAAACTGTGCGGCTTTGCATATATACAGTAAAGACTCAGGCGTAGGTAAAACTACAGCCATGATGGCAGGTGCATCAGTGTGGGGTAGACCCGAAGATTTGATAATCCACGAGAGAGATACGTACAACACAAAGATGAACAGAGGTGAGTTGTATCACAATCTACCTTTGTATATGGATGAGTTGACTAATACACAAGGCAGAGATTTAAGTAACATAGCCTATCAACTGACTGGTGGTAGACAAAGAGGTCGAATGACTAGTGGCAGTAATATAGAAAGGCATCGTGGCGAATCGTGGAGTTTGTTATCTGTAACCACGGGTAACACTAGTATTATAGAAAGAATAAGTATAGTCAAAGCTATGCCNAAGGCAGAGGCACAAAGAATATTAGAGTGNCANGTCAAACGTATACATTTTGAAACAAAAGAAGAAACAGATACTTTTAGTAGTGCAATACAAGATAACTACGGACATGCTGGGAGAGAGTACGTTAGCCAGGTAATGGGTAACATATCAGGTGTAAAGAAGTTACTAGGTGAGGTACAAGCAAAAGTGGACGAAAAAGCAGGTCTTACAGCAGAGAATAGATTTTGGTCTGTATTAGTATCTTGTAGCTTGACTGGTATAATACTAGCAAAGAGAATGGGTCTAGTAGACTATGACACTAAAAATTTATTTAACTGGACTATAGAACAGCTAAATCAAAACAAGCATCACTCGGAGGANATGTCTGCNTCTGTAGAAGAAGTGCTTAACGATTANATACACGAGCATTGGAGTAACGTGCTTTGGATAAAAAGCACAGATGANCTACGTAAGCAGGCAGAGATAGAGCAGGTTGTTGTACCCGAACATTTACCTAGAGGTAAGTTAGTAGCGAGATACGAGACAGATTTAAAGAGAGCTTATCTAATACCAAAGCCACTCAAGGCATGGTGTGGCGATCAGCAAATAAACTATAACTCGTTTGTACATGATCTCATAAAGAAGTTAGGGGCACGTAGGAGTAAGATGAGGCTGAGTAAAGGCACTCACATGAATCTACCTCCAACTGATGTAATAATAGTAGATTGTGCAGTAGAAGATGTCGGTATTAAAGACTTATGATTTAAACCCTGATGGGGTTCACATAGTTGTAAACTGGGATAGCATGGGAATCAATGCCTCTGTGTTTATATTATGTATAAATACTGTGGAGGCTACCAAGCANATAAAAAGNATATTTATATCTAAAGGTTGGGAGAGCGAGATACGCACAGTNGTTGAAGATGGCAAACTAGGTGTGCGTGTNTGGCGTATGTCTTAGTTAAACCAACTCCAATCATCACCTGCGTATAAATCAGAATCTTGTACTACTCTTCTCATGGAAGGACTAAGCGATACACCATTGTGCATGAGGGCTGATTGNCTTGCGTGTTGCTTAATTGATTTTTTCAAAGAGTCAAAAGTTATAGCAAATTTTGGGTGTTTTTGATTAAACTTTCGTAGTTCTTCTAAAGTATCTTCTATATCATGCTCGTGTCGCATTTCTATATATAACTTTCTTAGGAGCTTTGAGCGTTTTAAATTAACAGCTTTATCTATACCCTTTGCTATTTGGTTTTCTTCTTGTTTTCTAGTGTATTCCGCAGGAGGAAAACCTATGAACTGAAAGAACAACCCCCCAGGGCCTACGTCATCTACTATAGGGTCACCTCTTCTTGTGTATATACCACCCTCATCAAGATCGGAGTATCTGTATGTTTTTGCAAAGTTACGAAAAGCCGCAGGTAACATTCTTTCTATACCTCTTTGCGTATCTCCAAATTCATTATTAATTTCTCCAATACCATCATAAAATTGACTAAACACACTCCAAGCAGGGCCTCCAAATAAAGTAACCATTTCTTCTGATAAACTAGCGTCTTGGTTGTACGGGTTATTTCTAAATAACAAATTTGATAGTCCTATACGATTTGATAAATCAGTTTGAAAAATAAAACTAGCAGGGCCTTTATATACAAAATCAGTTAATGCTCTATTAAGTAAAGTTTCTGCATCTTCTTCATCATCGTCTGTAAGAAATAGATCGTATATAAACAATAACGCTCCTACCATAGGCATACCTGCTACACCTGCTAAAACACCTGAACTAACAAATATACCTGCAAGTTGTTTTCGTGCTATGTCTCGCTCTTCTTTTGATAAAGTCTTGTTAGAATCTATAGCTTTTTTTGCTATTTTTGCCATGGTAGCATACATTGTTATTCCGTACGTTTTATACATCATGGCTGTACGAGTAAGAGGCATACCTGCTAGTCTAGGAGCTGTGGCTAACGCAGAACCACCATTCATATCTAAAGATTGATATAGAGCTTCCTCTGCGGCTAACTGCTCTCTTTCAGTTTTAGTCATCTTACCTTCCTTAGAGTTAGGATTATTTTTAGCAAGTGTATTTAATCTTTCTATTTCTAACATGTAAGTAGCAAGAAAAGCTGTTTGCCTATTAGATTTTTCTACGTGATGAAAAGCTGCCGCAGAAGCAACGTTCACTAAATCCCAAGCACTTCTAGCTTTAGCACCTTCTTCTGTGCCTATAGTGTCATAAACTAAAGAACGATTAAGTTGAGCTCTTTTTGCAGCGGCTTCTACTATTGGTTTCAATGCTTCTAGCTTTTTAGCTTTATCAGCATCTATATTTAAATCTGTACGCAAAGAAAGGTTACCATCACTATCAGCTTCATAATAATTATCTATAGAAGGCAGACCTTCCAAGTCTATTTTGTTTCCTGTAGCACTTGTTAACTTACGAACATTATCTCTACCTACTTTTAATTTACCGATTTTAAAACCAAAACCACTTCCATATATTAATTTTTGTGCTTGTATCAAAGCATCGAAGGCTTTTTTGTGTCCGTATCTACCACCCAATATAGGTTGAAACATAAGAGGTACTTGGGATGCGTTAACAACCGCAGAAGATAGATTAAATCCTATTGTACCTAAAAATGCCACTCTATTAGCTAAGTTAGCCGCTTTCATACCCATACTTCTATCAGGAGAACGAGCTAGTCCTGACCTAATTTTCACTTCTTCCAACAATAATTTTTGTGNNTCTGTTAAAGTATTTTGATTAGCTTTTACTAATTCATCTATTTCTCTTTCAAGTGTTAATAATTGCTCACCATATTTTATCTTTTCTACCTGACGACCTATATCATATGCTTTATCTTTAAAAGCACCAAAGGCATCTTCGTTGTACCCTAGAGCATTTTTTCTTTTTACAAAAGATTTAGCAAAAGATGTAGCAGGTAACGTGTCTATATACATTCTAAGTATTTGTTCTTTTACTGACTCATCAACCTTTTGTGCATCCAATATGCCTAAAGTGTCTTTTATAAAACTACCTGAAGGTGTTTGTGTGTATAATTTTTTATCATACTTTTCAAATGTTTCTATAGAGTCATTATCTATATCAGGATCATTTCGCAACTCTTCTGCCGCTAGTTGTTGTCCTTTATGAGTATCAAATATTTCGTATGCAGGTTCTGTTGTTTGTGTTCTAGGATTAAATATATTGTACTTTAACCAGTAATCTCCTCTTGTACGAGTCAAAGGAAAGTAAGGTTCTATTTTATTTTTCTCAAATAAACTGTCGAATATTTCTTTTTTTAATTTTGCTTTTTGTGCAGGGGTAGCTCCTGATTCATCTATTTTCTTATACAATACATCTTTTAATTTACGATATTGTTTTAGATAAACATCTCTCATATCGTTATATACTTTTTGTCCGTCTGCACCTAAAGAGTTCCAATCACCCTGCATACTTTGCCATATATCTGCTAACTTGTTACCGTTTTCATCTTCTCTGGAAGTGCCATCTTTTTTAAGGTAATTAGATTTTGGTTTAGAAGGATCTACCTTATTAGTGGTGCTTTTATATACGATACTATCAAACAATCTTTTTTTAGTTTTACCATTACCCTCTACAAAATACCTTTGAAATTCTACTACTGCACCATCTATAGAACTATCAGATCTACCAATATCATTAATCTGTGCTTCTATGGATGCTTGTATTTCTTTTACTTTACCAAGTATCTTATCAGGCAGTTTATATTTATTACTATCCATACCTACATATGTATTTCCATCACCTAAATCTACTAATGCTTGAAAAGGTAAAGACATGTGAAAACCTTGTTTAAGCAGTTTAGGTACTTTCCTACCCATAAATTCTTGAACTTTTAAAGCAAANTCACCTTTACTCATTTTTTGATAATTACTAGATTTTAAACCATTTATTATACGATTTAACTTTTCAGGTGTGTTATTCATATGCAATTTACCTGCATCTCTATGTTCAGGGGCAGGAGCCATTATATCGTCAATGATAGAGTCCACTCTTGATTTTGCAGTTTGTAATTCTTTTTTTGGTATACCAAGTAAGTTTCTTATAAAATTACCTATTGTGTTTTTAAGTCTTTCTAAGGCACTTATGGGCTGCCCCTTTGGACTCATACCTGCTAACTTCTTTTGGAACTTATGATTACTCATAGCTTCAGCTACAAACTCATCTAAATTTTTAGAACCATAAGCTGTGTCTATCATGTCTTTAACATCATTAAACAAGGTATTAAGTTGTTTAGTCACAGGGTGTGACTTGTTAGCCAGAGTGGCAGATGTAGCCGCATGCACCATTTCATGTAATATAACGTGAGGATTGATACCAGTGTCTGCATCTAATTGTATTGTATTTGTTTTTGGGTCAAACATCCCTGCTCTAAATTCACCACCATCCTGCAAGTTTTCTACTAACATAACTTTAGTGTTTCCAACTTTTTTCGTTAATATACCTGCTACCCTAGAAACCTCAGACACAGGAGATGTCATTTGTAAAGCCTTTAATGCTCCTTTTAAATTACCTTGCCCGATTAATTTTTTCACTATCGGATGCACTGGTACAGTCAAACCTAAAGTAGCATCTATGTCTAAATACTTTTTGTCAGCTAAACTTACTACCTTTTCATTTTTACCAATTACACCCTGTTCTCTTGCTAAATTTATAACATCTTCATCTGACATAACTTGAGGATCTAGTTGAGCGGCAAGTCGTCTTCTAGCCTCTGTGCCTTTAATACCCTGTTTTACTAAATCTTTTAACCATGCTTTTCGTAGTTTTTCTCTAACATTGTCTGCAAAAGTATCTTGTCCTAATCTTGCATCATTAAATGCGTCTGAACGTCTTTTCTCGTTAAGTGTTTGTATGTATATATCATCAACTCTGTCATTAAACTTAGCAGACATATTTTCTCTTACCCACTCTATAAAGTAAGTAGCATTTTTATCATTCAAATCATTAAAAAATTCTCTATCTGTTTGTGATAATTCTTTATATTCTCTACCCTCTGTTTTTAAACCTTTTATGTGTGACTCTTTATGTATTATGTCATACACAGCCATTTTCGCAGCATCTGTAGGAGTTTCTACCCTAGACAAATATGTTTGTGCTCCAAANTTCTTTAATGTGTTTTTGTTTGTAGTGTTATCCCCTACTTTTTTACTGTTTAATAACTCAATAACTGCGTCTAAATCTTTATCAGTGGCTGACTCATACTTTTCAAGTCTTATCTGATATTGCACAGGATCTAACTTTTTAGTTTCTACTTTTACTAATCTACCCCTAGAATCATATTTAGATAATTTACCAGAAGTAGTAGATAATCTTGCACCACCTGTGCTCATTTCGTAATTAACTTTACCCATCTCAGCCCAAAAAGAACTCTTACCTTTTACAGAAGCATCGAATTTTGTAGATAGTATTACTTGATTCTGTCTTTTTTTCTTTTGGTCTACAGTGTCTTTAATACCTTTTTCTTCTAATCTTTTTGGTAAAGCTACAACGTTTTTATCTTTTGTTTGTGTTTCGTATTTCTCTTCTACTTTTTTAAGTTGTTGTACTCTACCAATTGAAGAATCTACCTTTTTAGCGATATCTTCTTCTTCTTTTCTAGTCTTTGTATCTCTATAAATTTGTTTTATTTGTGTTTTTACATCTGTTTCTTTTTTGGGTTTAGCCGCATCACGAGCTATTTTCTCTTGTATCTTAATATCTGATTCTTTTAGAGCATCACCCTTACTTTCTTTAATTTTTGTTAGGGCTTTTTCTCTTTCTTTAGGACTTAAATCTATCAATTCACTTTGCTTAAAATCTATAAATTTAGTTTTTCTACCTATGGTTTTAGCTAAATCATCTGACGGCTTTTTGCGGGCCCTCTTACGTTTAGTATCACCTGCTAACTTCTTATCAAGTGTTGTATCAGTTGTAACTTTATCCACAGGTTTAGGAGTGACTCCAGTCTCTCTAGCTTTAACAAAAGTTTCCATCTCCTTTAATTTGTTAGTGATTTCTAGCCCGTTATCAATAATAGACTTGTCATTTTTCATAAGTTCGTCTAGCTGTCTATTTAATACGCCATATTGACCTCTATCATTACCTTTTTGTACTTTAGATAATCTATCACTTAACTCTTTCTTCTTCTTATTTGCAGAAAGAAAAGATCGTCTTGCAAAATTTNTTCTNTATTTTTCGCCATACTCTCTTCTTGTGGTCTCTACGGGTTTTTCACTAATAGTTCCTGGGACTTCTACTTTAGCCAATTCTGCTATCTCTTCATCCGTTAACGGTTGAGATTTAGACATTTTTAGATACGCACGTTCTAACACGGGATTTAATGTATCCTGTTGTTTTCCTTTTCTTCTTCCAACTCTAGTAGTATCTCGTTGGCTATCATCCAATCCTGTGGGTGCAGGTGTTGTAGCTCCTTCGGGGCCTCTAGTAGTATCGTCAGGTCTTGTTTTTGCCACGTCTTGTACAGCACCTTCAGTGCCTCTTCTAGCTGCGGTTTCGTCAATTTTTTCAATCTGTAGGTCATCTGTTTTAACCTTTCTAGTGTCGGGGAGCACCGAGCCTTTGGCTTTTTTAGCTTCATCATATTCTTTTTTTGTTAATGGTAACTCAGCATCTGCTAATATATTACCGTACTTAACTTTTATGCCTTTTTTATTTTGTCTTTTAGCTTCTGCTTTAGCTTTATTCTGTAGATCTCCCCAGCTTTTAGTATTCTCTACTGTAAAAGCAAAAGGCTTTTCTTCTTTTCGTTTTTTCTCTAATTCATTTATTTCTGCAGCAGCTTTATTAAACCCTTCTTGTATTTCTGCTTCTGTTCCTATTGGTTTGCCATCTTTGTCTCTATTTGGTAAGTTTTTATTAAGTATGGCTTTTATTTCTTTATCTTCTACAGGCTTTTCTTCTACGGGTTTTTCTTTTAGTTCAGCTCTTAGTTGTGCATCTAAATCAGGGAATAATTCACCTTGTTCTTGTCCTTCTTGGAGACGAGGGCCTTCTTTCTCTAACGCTTTTGTACCCTCTTCTTCTAATATTTTTTCTGCATCTAGTGCGTCTACCTGTGTGTCATCTTTTTTAGATTCTTCTGTTGGTGGTACTAAATCTCTCTTTCTAAACTTTGGTGCGATCATATCTGCTACAGCTTGTACAAAACCACCAACACCAGCACCATAACCACCTTGTTCTAGTGCGTCATCCATCAACCCTTTCTCAGGGTTGTATATGCCTTTTTCAATAGCATTTTGGAGAAACGCTGCAGTAAATTCTTGAGTTCCCTCTACTCCTGCTTCTTTAGCCACACGTTTGGCTCTATTAAAAAAGCCCTCTGCTACGTCATCACCAACAGATTTTTTAAATGCTTTTATTATTCTGAGTGGAGATATAAGTTCTGTAGCACCCACACCTGCACCAAGCAACGATGCAAGTCCACGCTCACCTTCTGTAGCATCTGCGGCACGAGCACGTTCACTTGCTTCACCAGCACCTGCAGACACGGCTAACCCAGCAGCAAGAGGTATACCTATAACAGGAACTATGGCGGCAGCACCAATACCAAGAAAAGAACCTAAAGCCTCACCAAACTTACGACCAAACAACTCTTCTGAGCCTTTGTTTGCCGCAAAAAATTCTCTAACAGGATCACTAACACTTAGTACACCTTCTCGTGCTGTTGTCTCTGTGCCTTCACCAAAAGGAGTTACTGCACCTAAAGCAGAAGATTCTAAAAGCCCTGCTGCACCACCAAAAATACCTTTACCAAACTCTTCAAATTGGTCAAGAACCCCAGGCTCTTCAACCTCTTCTTCTATAGGTCTGTCTTGGATAGCCTTTAGTTCTGCTTCACCTTCTTCTCGTAAACGAGCGGCTCTGTCTGATATGGACTCTTCTTTTGCTAGTTCTGCTTCTATGGCAGCAATTACTTCTGCCTCGGTAGCACCTTCAGGCCCCTCTATGGAGTATGTTTTACCATCATTTCCTTGTATTGAATATGTAGGCATTATTTATGTCACTTTCATAGAACCTGACTTAAACCCAGGGCTAGTGCCTCCTCCTCCACCACCACTACCTATATTCTGCTCTAATTCTTTTATAATACCTTCAGTAACAGCTTGTAGAGACGCAATATCTGATTTTATAAATGCGTTCATTTGATCCATGAGCTCTTTAGCTCTTGCTTCACCTTTTTTACCACCGTATTGTCTAGCTTCTTCTGCTGCTTTTACATATATTCTTTGATATTTAGATTTTATATCGCCTATGATCTTTTGTGTGCCAGTAAATAACTTTGTTCTAAAATCTCTTAGACTTGCAGCACTCTTTATCTTATTTGCTTCTGCTAACAATGCGTTCTTTTGAGAACCTAACTCTGCTTGTAAGTTAGCTATGTCAACTTTAACAGCTCTGTCTGCAGCCTGAGACATTAACTTTGCATGGGCTATATTAGCTCTTTGTTTAAAGGTTGCATTATCTACATCCTGTTTGTAAAACATTTCAGCATCTTTACTAACTGCATTTAACACAGTCGCATCAAGTTTAGCTTTTGCTGTCCTCGTTGCAGCATTTTCTCTAGCCGCAGTGTCACCACGCTTTTCACCTATATCAAAAGCGGTTTTAGTTATCTCAAAAGTTTTACTTAGGATATCTGCTTTATCTTTGCCTACTTCTTTAATTAAATCTTTTTTATCGCCAAAAATATCTTGGAAACCTTTTACTTTAAATCTTTCTTGTGCTTTTTCTTCTGCTAGAGATGCCCTTGTTACACCTCCTAATGTGGTTCCAAAAGTAGCTCCACCTGCTCCACCTGCAAGAGCAGCTCTTAACCTACGATCACGTAACACATCAGGATCTTGCATACCTTCATAAAACTTTTCTTTTCCTGCTAGTAATTTTTCTAAATCACTTTGTTTTGTTTTTTGTATTGATTCTAACCCAGAGATTATATCTTTAGTAGCATCTGTAAACTCGTCTCTACCTTTTTTCCTTATTTTGTCTACATCTTGTATTTTATATGTATCATCTGTTTCTTTTAGTTTTTTAACTTCATCTCTTATTTTTCCTAATGGAGAGTCATATTTTACTGAAGGAGCATCTATAGCCGCTATACCTGACTTAGGTGCGGTTAACTTTGGTTTATCTTTTTCTGGTTCCTCTCCTGTTCCTAATGTCCCATAACCATAATCCATAACAAATTCAGGAAGAGGTTTTTTTGGTATACCACCTACTCCTATAGCCATAGGATCTACACTTGTCTTAACTTCGGGGCCACCCATCTGACTAGCTATATCCGCTATGTTTCTTTGTGCTAATTTTCCATACTGTGTGTCTTTAAACCCTGGATCTGCTAACGGATTAGCCCCAGGTATTAATGGTATAGTATCACCTCTTGACTTACCAACACCTGCACCAAACACTTTATCATCAAATTCTTGATCTGCTATTAGTTTATCACCTAATACTTTTTGTATGCCTTCAGGTTGAGCTTTTGGTTCTCTTAGTTTTGCTATAGCAGCTCGTTTTTCTTCTGGCCCTAAATTTTTATCCGCCATTATCTCAGCGATTTTTTCTTGTATTAGTTTATCTAAAACACTACCCCCAGGCTGAAACCCTACAATACCACCATCTGCCATTGTTTTCATATTAGGTGCAGGTCTACCTGTTATACCTTGAGCCATGGCTTTTTTAAGATTACCTTGCTCTTTGGCTTTTTTAAGAGCCATTATGCCACTAGTCTGGTCAATAAGCTCTTTCTTAGTCATATCTAACACTTCTCTTTCTCTTTGTGCTTTAATAGTGTTAGGGTTGTTTTGCATTTTCATTTGCATATCACGGGCAGCGGCTTCTTTCTCACTTTTTAATTTTTGTAAAGCAAGTAAATCTATAAGTTGTTGACCTTTTTGGAATTTTTGCATTAATGCGTTAGGGTTACCTCGAAACGCATCCATTCTAGTTTGTACTTCGTTATCCATTATTGCCATGTTATTACCCTACTATAAATTCATCTTCTGCGGTATTATCTGTAGTATCATCTGTTTTTAATACTTCATTTACATCTTCTGATACCATCTTCAACATCTGACTCTGCTGTGGTCCTAAACCAAGTAACTGACCTAAATCAAAGCCACCACCATCTTTGCCAGTACCAAATAGATTATTATATAAAGTCATTATACCACTTGAGCCGCCTAACAATTCTGCTAGTGCACTTGGTTGTGCATATGTATATTGTTGTGCAGCAAGCGGTAGTCCCTGCAATAAAGATTGCATATATTGTACTTGTTTATATGGATAATCTCTTTCTTCTTCAAACTGTGCTTTATCTGCTGCAATGCCCTCTGC